>OCPU01002675.1_pt1 | contig 10889 bp, 6 predicted proteins | sample 1538661 | NCBI WGS metagenome assembly OCPU01 (sample SAMN04571716, study PRJEB22368) | human gut metagenome | biome: human gut; material: stool | host: Homo sapiens | place: Luxembourg | collected 2012-10-19
CAGACAGCTCGGTAGTTAATACCGTTACCTGGTGGAATGATGGATTTTACATAGGAACCGACAACGGATTATATGTTTCCAAAGATGAGAACACAAATATAAAAGGAAGAAGTATCACACCTGTTATTGATGTGTTAAACGGAGTTAGAATTCGCTGCTTAAAAGAGGACAGCAAAGGAAATCTGTGGATATGTACATCGCGAGCTGGCGTATATAAGCTGACAACTGACGGTGGTGTAAAAAAATATGATAAAAGCAACGGACTTAACGGCGAACTCTACAGAACGGTAACGGAATTGTCCGATAATACAATACTTGTTGCCGGGGATTCGGGAATGAGTTTTATAAAAGATGATGATTCAGTCTATAACATAGGAACACAGATGATAAACAGCAAGGTGCTGTGTACTTTGCAGGCAGATGATAAGACAATATTTGCGGGTACGGATGGAAATGGAATAGAAGTCATACGTGATGGTGTTATTGTGGGTAATTTCGGCAAAAATGAAGGACTTAGTTCGGGAGTTATTTTAAGAATGGTTGAGGACAGTTCCGGTGATGGCATATTTATTGTTACAAGCAACAGTATATGCTATATGGATAAGACACAAAATATACGTGTGCTTAAAAATTTTCCGTACTATAACAATTACGATATTGTCAATGGAAAAGATGGCATGCTGTTTGTTTTGAGTTCTGCGGGGATTTTTGTGGTAGATGAGAAAAAGCTGCTGTCAGGCGATGATGTGGAATATCGTTTGCTTAATAATCAGTCGGGACTTCAAAATGCAATTACGCCTAATTCATGGAATTACCAGGATAAAAATAACAATCTTTATATTTCAACGGAAGATGGCGTAATAGTTATAAACCTGGAAAATTACACCTCTAATATCAGGTCATACCGAATACAGATGAAATCGATTCAGGTAGATGATGAACTTATCAGAGTAAGAAGAGGGGAAGATATATATATTAACAGCGGGGCACATGTTCTGGAAATGTTTCCGGAGATAGTTAATTATTCGGTAAATGTTCCGTATGTCAGTATATATTTGGAAGGTTATGACAGCGAGCCGAGGGTTATGCTTCAAAGTGAACTGAATAATATAGTATACAGAAATATACCTGTCGGAACATACAGATTTCATCTTGCAGTGCTTGATGATAAGGGAAAAGTGACGGTAACAGAAAATATATATACTATTATTAAAAAAGCAGAAATGTATGACAACTGGTGGTTTAAAATATATATGGTTGCTGTATTTGCAATTATAGTAGCATATATTACTTGGATAATATTTCATACACAGGTTAAAAGAACTCTTGATTTTCAGAAAAAAGAGCTTGAATTTGTCAAGAAGCAGCTTGAAATGGGTAACGAAACCGTTATGACAATAGCGAGGACCGTAGATGCAAAAGATATAAATACAAGCCAGCATTCATTAAGAGTTTCCGAGTATTCCGTGCTTATAGCGAAAGCATTGGGCTACAACGAGGACGAATGTGAAAACCTGAAAAAAGCGGCACTTTTGCATGATATAGGAAAGATAGGTATTCCTGACAGAATTCTTAATAAGCCCGACAGACTTACTGATGAGGAATATGCACTTATGAAATCGCATGTTGAAAAAGGTGCACAGATACTTAAAAATTTCACGCTTATAAATCATGTTGAGGAAGGTGCGTTATATCACCATGAAAGATATGACGGAAGCGGTTATATGTATGGTCTTAAAGGTGAAGAAATACCGCTTAATGCAAGAATTATCGGAATTGCAGACGCTTTTGACGCGATGACGGCAAACAGAGTGTACAGGAAAAAACTTGATAAGGATTATGTTATCAGAGAAATTAAACGTGGAAGCGGTACACAGTTTGACCCTAAACTTGTAGAAATAATGCTTGGTCTTATTGAAAAAGGCCTTATTGATATAGACAATCTGTATAAGGATGGTGAAAATCATGGGGAACAATGATATTAAAGAAAAGATAAAAAAAACACTGTCATATACAGCGAAAAGAGACTGCATAATAACATTGATAACATGTATAGTGGTAAGTATAGTTATAGGTGCATTTATTGTTTATTTAAGGCGTGATGAAGATAAAACCATAAAAGTAGGAGTTGTCTACGTCGGAGATGCAAGTACAATGTATACAAATAATTTTATAGAGGCATTGTCTGATATAGAACAGGAATATAATGGTAAAGTTGAAATTGTTTCTATGTATAATGTTGCCGAGGGAACCGAGAGGGACTATCTTGAGAGGCTGGTCAGTGATGGTTGTAATATGATTTTTTCGACAAGTTATAATTACGGTGTGACTACAAAAGAATTGGCACAGAAATACCCCGAGGTGCAATTTTGCATGGCAACATGTTCCAATGCCAATGAAGAACCGTATCTGAAAAATTATCATACATTTATGGGAGCAATATATCAGGGTAGATATGCCGCAGGTGTGGCCGCAGGAATGAAGCTTAAAGAACTTATAGATGATGGCATAATTTCGGAGTCCGAGGCAAAAATAGGATATGTCGGTGCGTATCCTTACGCCGAGGTTATATCGGGATATACGGCATTTCTTCTCGGTGCAAGGTCTGTTGTGCCGCAGGCGGTTATGACCGTTAAGTATACAAATTCATGGAATGATTACCGTACCGAAAAGAAGTACGCTAGGGAATTGATAGGCGAGCATTGTATAATTATATCGCAACATTCCGATACAGCAGGTCCGGCTACTGCATGCGAAGAAACATCTTCAGATGTACCTGTATATAATGTGAGTTACAATCAGAGCATGCTCGACATTGCACCTACAACTTATCTGACAGGCTGCAAAATTAACTGGAAACCGTATATGAAATCAGCTATAGATGCAGTTCTTAATGATAAAGTGATAGAGAAGCATGTTAAAGGCAATATAAACGGAAATGATGTCGGTGCGGGATTTGACGAGGAATGGGTATCAATGCTGGAATTCAATGATATAGCTGTTGCAAACGGCACCAAAGAGAGGGTGAAAAAGGTTATTGAACAGTTTAAAAAGGGCAATATAAATGTATTTCAGGGTGACTATATCGGAGTAAATCCCGATAATCCGTCAGAGCAGATAGATTTAAAAGAAGGATATATTGAAAATGAGTACAGTTCAGCCCCAACATTTAAGTATATATTAAAGGATATAATTACTGTTGAGTAATCGCTTTTCGTATACCACATTCCGCACGGTCAGTCAAACCAGCTTATGTTTAAAGACGTTATGAAAAAATATAAGGAAATAAAGCCTATAGGCAGAATCAATGACATTGAAACGGTCATTGCCGACAGTTTTTCGGTTAAGCCTGAAAATGCACACGAATCACTTTACGGACTTATGGGTAAAGTCTTAGAGAGTGTGCCTCTTAAAGAGTTCGGCATCAAAGAATCAGACCTTGATGTATTTGCCGGCGATGTGATAAAAACACAGCAGAGGCTTTTAAAGAATAATTACGTACAGCTTAGCGAAGACGAAATATTAGATATTTACAAAGCGGCGTTTTAAAGTGCCGTGATAATTATAGGGAGTCCGCAGGGGCGTGCTTTCCGGTCATAGAAATTCTTCCCATAATATATCCTTAAAAGGGGCACGTCGTGAGTGGCGTGCTCTTTTTTGTGTTGAGATTTTGTGAGGGCTGGATATAATGGCAGTTGACGCAGATAACAGAGTATATAATATCGAGATACAGAGAAGTGATAAGGGTGCCGGAGTGAAAAGAGCAAGATACAACAGTAGCCTTATGGACGCAAATGTGACAGAGCCGGGTGAAAAATATGAAAATTTGTGTGAATCATATGTTATTTTTATTACAGAAAATGATATAATGAAGGCAGGATTACCAATCTATCATATCGACAGGACGGTAAAAGAAACAGGCGAATTGTTTGGTGATGAATCGCATATTATATATGTTAATTCACAAATTAAAGACGAATCTGCATTGGGAAAGCTGATGCATGATTTTTCCTGTACAGGTGCCAAGGATATGAAATATAAAATATTGGCAGATCGAGTTCGATATTTCAAAGAAGACGAGAAAGGAGTTGCGACTATGTGCAAAGCAATGGAAGAGATGCAGAATGAAGCAGTGAAAGAAGAGCGTGTAGAAGTAGCACGGCAATTATTGGAATTAGGCAAGTTGTCATATGAAGAAATTGCAAAAATTGCGAAAATGACCATAGAAGAAGTCAAAGCTCTGGATAAAAAAGTGATTGCTTAGTATGCAAAATTATATGACCGGGAAATCTTGAAGCTAAGGTTTCTCGGCTTTTTTGTTAGGACAAGGCATAGATGCAGATAAAAAAACTTTTAACTTTTACTTTATTAGAGAGAGAAACAGATGGATACAAAAGAATTTATGGTTATTATCAAGGGTCAGATAAAAACATCTGAAATAATGTCATGCGTATTTAATAAAGATGCACAGAAATGGGAGGTTAAATTCAAAAACGGAAAAACATATGCTTATGCGTGTACTAATGTGGAAAAGCTAACTGAGCCACAAATTTTAAATCCTGATATGTATCATATTAGCAGAGAAGGACGAAAATTTTATGATATAGCATCAATATATGTATTTAGAAGTGAAATGGAAATTTATTGGCATATCTTTTTTTGCAATGGCAGTGAAAGAGATTATAATCAAAAAGATTTATATATTGTTAAATCTTGTCTTAGTGAGGAAAAGTCTTCAAATGTATTTGAATACATAAAGCAAATTGCAGCATTAATTAAGATTAGGAATCCGGAGACAGGTGAAGTTATAGATAAAGATATATTGGCTAGGAGATTTAATAAAATTTCATTTGTTGGTGAGGATGTTGCATTAGCTAAATATTTGAATCCTTCTTCATTGAATGATAATGAAAAAGGTTGTGAATATAACCCGATTTTCCCTTTTGGTTGTAATAACAGTCAGTATAAAGCTGTAAAAAATGCTTTGGAAAATCAAATAAGTGTTATACAGGGACCGCCGGGGACAGGTAAGACACAGACGATATTAAATATTATTGCAAATATACTGCTGGAAGGTAAAACTGTACAGATAGTATCTAATAATAATTCAGCAATAGAAAATGTATATGAAAAATTATCTTCGCCTAAGTATAATTTGGGATTCATTGTTGCAATGTTAGGCAATTTCCAAAATAAGAAAATATTTATTGAGAATCAAAAAGCTGTTTATCCGGATTTTTCATCTTGGAAAACAGATGAAAATCCTAATGATTTAAAGAAGAAAATAGCTGAGCAATCACTTCGGCTAAAAATATTTTTCGATAAACAGGAAAAATTGGCATTTTTAAAGCAGGAACTTTCACAACTGGCTACGGAACATAAATATTTTAACCAATATGTTGATAAATCAAATGTTAATACAGATAAAATAAAATTCAAGAAAAAATTATCATCAAAACAATGGATGGCGTTGTGGCAGGAGTTTCAGTTAATTTCAGAAAGCAGAAAGAAAATAAGCATTTGGTTTAAAATAAAAAGTTTTTTTATGTATGGAATAACAACATGGGATTTTTATAAGCAGGATATTTCAAAAATAATTATAACAATTCAGGCTATGTACTATGATGCAAAGCAATCAGAACTGTCATGTGAGATTGCCAATGCAGAGGAGTATCTGAATGGTGTCAACAAGAATTTACTTGATGATTTATGCAATCAGTCAATGATTATGTTAAAAGATAGCCTGGCGAGAAAATATGATGGAAATAGTAGTAGAAAGATATTTAATGAAGATAATTTATGGAAAAATTCATATGAAGTTTTGAAAGAATATCCGGTTATATTAAGTACAACATTTTCTTCAAGAAATAGTCTGAATTCAGATGTAGTGTATGATTATCTTATAATGGATGAGGCATCACAGGTAGATATAGCAACAGGAACTTTGGCACTTTCATGTGCAAGAAATATTGTTATTGTGGGTGATACTAAACAGCTTCCGAATATTGTTGATAAAGATATGAAAACCGAAGCAAAAGAAGTGTTTGACAGGTTTAATGTTAATGAAGGATACCATTATACAAAAAGTTTTTTGCAATCAATTTTAGATGTTATGCCAAATGTGACACAAATATTATTGAGGGAACATTATAGATGTCATCCTAAAATAATTAATTTTTGTAATCAGAAATTTTATCGCGGAGAATTGATTATAATGACAAGGGATAATGGAGAAGATAATGTCCTGTCAGTGGTAAAAACAGTTCACGGAAATCATGAACAAAATAACTACAGCCAGCGTCAGATAGATGTTATAAAAAATGAAATTATACCGAAGTATGTTTCCAATCCCGAAGAAACAGGGATTATTGCACCGTACAAAAATCAGGTAGAGGCATTAAGAAAGGAGATAACAGATATTGATGTTGCCACAGTGCATAAGTTTCAGGGCAGGGAAAAAGAGAACATTATCATATCTACTGTGGATGATGAAATATCTGATTTTGTAGATAATCCGTATTTAATCAATGTCGCTGTATCAAGGGCAAAAAAGAGCTTGAAACTTGTTGTAACCGGAAATGAACAGCCAAAAGAACGTAATATAACAGAGTTGATAGATTATATTAAATATAATAATTTTGAGGTTGCAGACAGTAAAATACATTCAATTTTTGATTATCTTTATAAGCAGTATACGTTGGAAAGAATTGCGTATTTGCAAAATCGTAAAAAAATATCTGAATATGATTCAGAGAATTTAATGTATTCACTAATAGAGGAAATTATTGCAGATAACAAGTATTCAAGTCTGGATGTACTTTGTCATTTTCCTTTGAATATGTTAATTGACAATCCTGAACTATTGAATGAAAAAGAATACAAGTATGCAATGAATCCTGCAACACATTTGGATTTTTTGATTTATAACAGAATAAGCAAAAAGTTTGTGCTGGCGATTGAAGTTGACGGATATAAATATCACAAAAATGGTACGGTACAAGCTTCAAGAGATTTGTTGAAAAATCATATTATGGAGATGTATGAAATGCCATTACTTAGATTAAAAACTAATGGTAGTGGTGAGAAAGAAAAAATTATTGAGATGTTGGATAAGATGCAAGGTTAAAAAACCGCTGAGACCGTGGAGCTTCAGCGGTTATTTGTTTGGGACTGTTTCTGAATCTCAAAAATCCTCAAAATCTTCTTGTTATATGACAGTATTAGTGCTATTATCAAGTTAAAAAGTTAGAACTATCTAACTGAAGACAGACACAACATACTATCTAATATGAGTAAAATAAAACAAGGAGGAGTCTATGTTTATAAATATAAAAGATGCAAGAAAGCATTACGGTGAGGGTGAGACACTGGTTAATGCACTTGATGGGGTAAGCCTCTCATTGAATGAGGGCAGAATATACGTTATCCTGGGACCGTCAGGCTCGGGGAAAAGTACCCTTCTTAATATGATAGGCGGACTTGATTCACTTGATTCAGGCGAAATCACGATTGCAGACAGGAATATAAGCGGCAGTGATAAGAAAAAACTTATTGATTACAGACGTGAAGATGTGGGTTTCGTTTTTCAGTTTTACAACTTGATTCCCGACCTTACAGTGCAGGAAAATATAGAGGTTGTATCGGATATTTCAAAGAATCCTCTTGGTATAGAAGAAGTTATGACGGCACTCGACATAGAAAAATACAGAAATCGTTTTCCAAAAGAACTTTCAGGCGGACAACAGCAGAGAGCCGCAATTGCAAGAGCACTGATAAAAAATCCGAAGATACTCTTGTGCGATGAGCTTACAGGTGCACTTGATTCAAAATCATCAAGAAGCGTACTCAAATTCATAGAAAAAATCAACGAACAATTTAAGACCACAATAATAATCATAACGCATAACGAAGCCATTGCAGATATGGCGGATTCGGTTATAAGAATAAAGGACGGACGTATTGCGGATTATACCGAAAATTCACATAAACTTTCGGCACAAGAACTTGCGTTATAATTTACGCATAAAAGTGTTGTGACCGCTTCATATGTATACATGGACACGGGCGGATATGACAGTTATGTGTAAATAGTGATTATAAGGAGGTCAAAAAATGACTCTTAACAAGAGATATTTACGAAATATTAAAGAAAATTTGTCTTTCTATATTGCATCATCAGTGCTTACTGTTGTTGCACTGCTTTTGTTTTATCTTTTTTACATAGCGGGAAGTGGAATCAAAAAATACGGAGATGAATTTTTTGAAAAATATAATCTTGAAGATGCCACATTTACAACATATCTGGAAATTCCCGATGAAAAGATTTCCGGGATAGAAGATAAATATAATGTTACATTTGAAAAAGAACATTTTATTAATATAAACGAAGATGATTATAAAGTCAGAGTTTTTAAGGCAAATAAAAAAATTGATTTGTATGAAGTTGTTGACGGTGAAGATGTATCGAAAGACGATGAAATTGTTATATCAAAAGGATATGCTGTCAACCAAAATATAAAAATAGGCGACAAAATTAAGATTAAAGGCAAAGAATATATGGTTACAGGTGATTTTCTTCGCCCTGATTATCTTTATATGCTTGAAAACAGCGATGACACGTATAAAAATATAACAACTTTTTTCCTTGTCTATATGACAGACAGTGCATATGAAAAACTTGGGGCAAATTCGTGCCAGTACAAAGTGGTATACGCTAAGGAAAGTGATGTAAACGGCTTCAGAAAGTATATCAACGAACAATACAAGATAAACAGCTATCTTGGCAGGGAAAATAATCAGAGAATAACAATGGTTGACGACCAGGCGGTTATGTTTCTTATAATGGCATATGTTTTTCTGTTCACGATACCGCTTATTACCGTGGCACTTATATCCGTTATAATAGGACGTAAGATAAAACAGGAACAGAAACTTATCGGTACATTGTCGGCACTCGGATACAAAAACAGTACACTTATCAGACACTACAGTGTGCTTGCTATGATTCCGGGGCTTATCGGAGGTATCTTAGTAACTGTTGTCACAAAGATAATACAGCAGCCGTTCGGTGAACTCGGACTTGCGGATTATGAGCCGATGCCTGTAAAATTCACGCTTCCTATACATATTGCAATAATTGGAATGATTATTCCAACACTTATTTATATGCTTGAAGCCGCACATAAGGTGTCAAAGCTTTTAAAGAAAGATACCGTTGAAATGCTTAATAAAAATGCCGACGGTGACAGTAAAATCAAACATGTTCTTGTAGGTAAAAAAGGAAAAGCCAGAAATAAATTTGCAATGAGAAGCATACTTGCAAATCCCGGAAGAAGCTTTGTTGTATTTCTTGGAGCATTTTTGGGAGCATTAATGATAACTGTTGCGTTTATGTTCATTGATTCAATTAATAATGTTATTGACAAGGGCTCGACGGGAATGGGTACATTTAAGTACGAATATGTGTTGAATAAGCTTAAAACAGAGAAAACAGACGACGCAGATGAGCTTGTTATAGGAAAGTATGAGCATGATGGGTCAACATTTTCACTGATAGGTGCAGATAAAGATGTCAAATATCTTAATATTGAAACGATTGACGGAGAGCGTGCCGACATTGACAACGGATTTTATGTGACAAATGTAATGGCATATGCTTACAAGCTTAAAGCAGGTGATGAATTTTCATTTATAAATCCTACAACTATGGAAGAAAAGAAAGTTAAAATAAGCGGAATTATAATGAATGACAGTCAGAAGCTTATCGTGTGCGGACTTGATAAGGCGAGAGAACTTCTGGGATGGCAGGACGGAACATATAACGGACTTTTATCTGTAAAACCGCTGGAACTTGGCGATGAAATATCAAAGACGGTAACTTGTGAAGATATAAAAGAGCAGATGCAGACAATTCTTACGGAAATGTCATCAATTATATATTCACTTGCCGTAATAGGAGCAATTATATGTATTGCATCACTCTATGTTTCGGTAAATATGCTTATTTCAGAAAATCGTCACAACATATCCATGCTTAAAGTTCTCGGACTTAAAAATCGTGAAATTAACCAGATGATAATTGATGTAAATCATGTCATAATACCATTTGGCATTGCAGTTGGAATGATTGCCGGATATTTGATGATGGTTGTAGTTTTCAGAATTTATTCAGCCATTGAGGGTGTTTTATATACTCCTGTCATAAATGTGAAGAGCATATTGCTCACAGTTGTAATCGTTGTGGCATGTTATGTTATTTCACTTGTTATTGTCAGAAGAAAAGCTGAAAAAGTAGATATGGTAGAGAGTCTTAAAGATAACAGGGAGTGATAATTATGAATAATGAGAAAAAGATAAAACCTGTGCTTAACGGAACGGCGGAGACAATGTTACAGTGCTTTTATGCAAGGGCAATGCACAGTAAAAATCCAAAAAATAAATTTCACGACGCAAAAGCCGAAGAACTCGTGGAAAAGATAGATTATGATTTCAGCAACGCAAAAAAAGATACGGCGATGAGCGGAGGTATTGTTGCAAGAAGTGTTGTATTTGACGAACTGGTTGGAGATTTTATTTCAAAAAATCCCGACTGTACGGTTGTAAATATTGCCTGCGGGCTTGATACGAGGGCATACCGCATGGATAATGGATTGTTGACCTGGTACAATCTCGATTTGCCTGAAACTATAGAAGTGCGAGATTCCGTATACAACGAATCGGGCAGAATATCTACGATTGCTTGTTCCGTACTTGATAAAGCATGGGTGAATCAGGTTAAAGTGAGAGGAAAAATGCTTTTTATTATTGAGGGACTTACAATGTATATGTCTTCCGATGAGGTGAAGACAATGCTTGGGATTATAAGGGATAATTTTGATAATGCATATGTG
>OCPU01002693.1_pt1 | contig 10822 bp, 8 predicted proteins | sample 1538661 | NCBI WGS metagenome assembly OCPU01 (sample SAMN04571716, study PRJEB22368) | human gut metagenome | biome: human gut; material: stool | host: Homo sapiens | place: Luxembourg | collected 2012-10-19
GGATCAAAGCTGTATCGCTTAACGTGCGACGCCAAACTTTCGCTCCTGCCAAGCCCGTCAGCAGTCCGTGCATATGCCGGCAGCAGGCCCGCAGAGAATGATCATCCGGCTTAATGAAGCGAACATACTCTTCCATGGCGTCGATCACTCGATCGCGCGTCACGGGAGCGTGTTCGTCGTTGTAAAGGCGGGCATCAACATCAGTGAGAAGCCACGGTGTGTAATAAGCAGCTCGACCCAGCATAACGCCGTCCACGTGTTTGAGTTCGGCTTCACATTCGCCTAGATCCTGAAGCGCGCCGTTAATGACAATGATCGCTTCCGGAAAATCTTTCTTAAGCTGATAAACCACTTCTCTGCGAAGCGGCGGGATTTCACGGTTTTCTTTTGGCGACAATCCCTTCAGCCATGCATTACGGGCATGAACAATAAAAACACGAACGCCGGCATTAAATAACGTACCGACAAAGTCACGCACAAAACCGTAATCATTATTGGCATCAATACCGACGCGATGTTTGATGGTGACTGGCAGATGAGTTGCGTCCTGCATGGCTTTAACGCAATCCGCGACCAAGCCGGGTTCGGGCATTAAACAAGCACCGAACGAGCCTTTCTGCACACGTTCGCTCGGACATCCGCAGTTAAGATTAACTTCGTCATATCCCCATTGCTGAGCAAGCTTAGCGCCGTGGGCCAGATCCTTCGGATCGGATCCTCCGAGCTGCAGAGCAACCCGATGCTCCGCTTCGGAAAAATCAAGATGATGGGGAACATCGCCGTGAACCAGCGCTCCGGTCGTCACCATCTCGGTGTAAAGTCGAGCACGATGAGAAAGCAGACGATGAAAGTATCTGCAATGGCGATCTGTCAGATCCAGCATCGGTGCGACACAAAAGCGCCACCCGATCGGGTCGTAAACATTATCTGTCATGAAAGGATTCCGTCAATGTAGTACCAACGGCCGTTTTCTTTTACAAATCGGCTGTTTTCTTTCAAAGTGATCATATTTCCGGCATCGTCTCGTGCTTTCGCAACGAATTTCACACGTGCCGTTGTCTCCGATAAAGGCATGAAGGCCTCAATCTTGAGACTGCGCCAATGGAGCGGCTCAAAATCTAATTCTTTGGGACGGGTGCTCTCGTGCCAGGTTCTGAGAAGATAGTCCTTGTCTTCCTTCACGAAAGCCGTATAGCGAGAACGCATAAGCGCCCTCGCATCGGGTGCGGGGGCGCCGGCAAGAAGCGGCCCGCAGCAGTCTTCATAAGGCTTGCCGCTGCCGCACGGACATTTGGGTTTAGATTCCCGGGCCAACGCGACTGTCTCCGCGTGCAGCACGGCGGCGTTCAAATTCCTTCAGCCAGCGCTTACGGATACGAATGCTCTTCGGTGTGATTTCAGCCAGTTCGTCATCGTTGATGAATTCAACGGCACTTTCCAGTGTCAGCTGAATCGGAGGAACAAGACGAATGGCTTCGTCGGTACCTGAAGCACGAATGTTGGTGAGTTGTTTTCCCTTAATCGGGGTCACGACAATGTCGTTGTCACGAGAGTGAACACCGATCACCATGCCTTCATAAATAGGTTCTCCCGGACCGATGAACAAACGTCCTCTTTCCTGAATCTTCCACAGAGCATAAGCAACGGCGTTGCCGTCGTCCTGGCTGATGATGGCGCCGTTGCGGCGTTCACCCAAGTCTCCGGACTTAACAGGACCGTACTCATCAAACACATGGCTCATGACACCGGTGCCGCGAGTCATCGTGAGAAAGTCGTTCTGGAAACCGATCAAGCCACGGGCGGGAATGCGGTATTCGAGACGAACACGACCTTTTCCGTCCGGCTGCATGTCCTGAAGGTCGCCCTTTCTGCGGCCGAGCTCTTCCATGACGGGACCTTGATGGTTTTCTTCCACGTCAACGGTCAGCATTTCGAACGGCTCCATCTTGACGCCGTCGACTTCTTTGTAAACGACGCGCGGACGGGAAACAGCTAGTTCATAGCCTTCACGACGCATGTTTTCAATCAAAATCGTCAGGTGCAGTTCACCGCGGCCGGCCACTTCGAAAACGCCTTCGTTGTCGGTCGGTTTCATGCGCATAGCAACATTGCTCTTTAATTCGCGTTCAAGACGTTCGCGAATCTGACGACTGGTGACGAATTTGCCTTCCTTACCAGCCAGAGGGCTGGTGTTGACATGGAAGTTCATCGTCAGAGTCGGTTCGTCAACGTGCAGGAGCGGCAGCGCATCCGGATGGTTCACATCGGTTAAGGTAGTACCGATGCCGATTTCTTCGATACCGTTGATCAGAACGATGTCGCCGGCTTCAGCCTCGTCAACCAGTTTTCTTTCCAAGCCCTGGAACTTCAGAACCTGATTGACCTTGGCGCGCTTCGGTTCGGAATCCGGGCCGTTCATGATCAGAACTTCCTGAAGCGGTTTAATGCGGCCGCGCTTAATACGGCCGATACCGATCTTACCGACGTAGCTGGAGTAGTCCAGAGAGGAAATCTGCATCTGTAGAGGACCGTCAGGATCGTCGTCACGAACCGGAACTTTTTCCAGAATCGTGTCGAAAATCGCCTTCATGTTTCCGATCTTCTTCAGTTCTTCAACATCATCCGTGAAACCGGCAAACCCGTTCAGAGCAGAAGCGTAGATCACAGGGAAGTCCAGCTGTTCTTCTGTAGCGCCCAGTTTGTCGAACAGATCAAAGGTTTGGTTGATAACCCAGTCAGGACGAGCGCCCGGACGATCAATCTTGTTAATCACAACAATCGGTTTCAGACCTAAAGCCAACGCTTTCTTGGTCACGAAACGAGTCTGCGGCATCGGGCCTTCTACCGCATCCACGAGCAACAGAACGCCGTCAACCATAGACAAAACGCGTTCGACTTCACCGCCGAAGTCCGCATGTCCCGGGGTATCGATGATGTTGATGTGGGTGCCTTCGTATTCGACGGCGCAGTTTTTCGCCAAAATCGTAATGCCGCGCTCGCGTTCGATGTCGTTACTGTCCATCACGCGCTCGGCAACAGCCTGATTGGCACGGAAGGTGCCGGACTGTTTCAGCAGCTGATCCACCAACGTGGTTTTACCATGGTCCACGTGAGCAATAATCGCAATATTTCTAATCGCTCGAGTCATATTAAAAATTATCTATCGTTGTCTACAAACGAAATTAATCGATCCGGCGCCAGGACTCCGTCGGAAGTCAAACGTCCGACGCCGAGTAAAAATTCAGTTTTTTCAGCTGAGATACCGTACACACGCACTTTAGCCTCCTCGATCGAACGCTCGTCCGTGCGTACCTTCATACCGTTCAGAAACTTCTTAGTCGCTTCTTCATCCAGCTTGACGGGCGCAAGACTCTGCAGCAATCGATCCGGAGGAAGCAAAACAGCAATACGCTGCTCCTCAGTCATGCGTTCAAACAGATCCAAATCCACAGCTTCTTCAATGTGGAGATCGGCAATAGCCGTCCTCCGCAGCGTCTTTAAATGGGCGCCGCAGCCTAAGGCTTCGCCTATGTCTTCCCCAAGCGTACGAATATAGGTACCCTTGGAGCAACGCACCAGAAGGGTGACTTCAAGCGGTTGGAAGTCCACAATGTCAAGTGAGGATATTACTACTTTACGGGGCTCTCTCTCGATTTCTTCACCTTTTCTTGCGAATTTATACAAAGGAACTCCGTCCTTTTTCAAGGCTGAATACATCGGAGGTATTTGAACGATCTCTCCTCTGAATCTCTCTAAAACGGCACAGAATTCTTTGAAGGTAAATTTCGGCTCGGCCGAAAAGATGACTTCGCCTTCAGCGTCTCCTGTAGAGGTCTTTTCTCCGAACTTCACCGTCGTTAAATATTCCTTATCGGCGTTGAGTAAATCGGCAGAAAACTTTGTCGCTTCCCCGAAACACAAGGGAAGCAGTCCGCTTGCTAAAGGATCAAGCGTGCCGGTATGGCCGGCTTTTTGTGCATTCAGAAGGCGGCGTGCCTTCTGTAAAGCGCTATTGCTCGACAAACCTACCGGCTTATCGAGCAATAAAACGCCGTCAATTTTTAAACCTTTGCGACGACGACCCAATTATTCACCTTTGACTTTTTCTCCGTCCTCTTCGCGAGCCTGACGGATCAGCTGATCCATTTCAAAGCCGCGTTCGACGCTCTTGTCATAGACAAAATGCAGCTGAGGAACGGTGTGAATCTTCAAAAGCTTGAAGATTCTGGAGTGAAGCATCGGAGCTGCGCTGTTCAAAGCCTCGGTGGCTTCCTCAGGCGTAGAACCGATGGACGTAAAGTAGATCGTCGCATGTGCGTAATCAGGAGTAATTTCGCACCCTGTCAGCGTTACGAGACCAGTCTTCGGGTTGCTTACTTCTTTCTGAATCAGTTCGGCAACGTCACGCTGGATTTGGTCCGCAATACGGTTGGCGCGTCCCGGTTTGGTGGGTTTAATCATTTTTCAACTCCTCAATAAAACCAGCTAAATACAAAGGAGCCCGAAAGCTCCTTTGTGTTCAGGCTATATCAATCTCAGATCGTTCTTGCGACTTCCTCGACCTCAAAGATTTCGAGTTTGTCATCGACCTGAATGTCATCGTTTCCTTTCAGAGAGATGCCGCACTCGGCACCGGCCTTGACTTCCTTAACGTCGTCTTTGAAGCAGCGCAGAGAGTTAATCTCACCTGTCCAGATAATCACATTGTTGCGCAAAAGACGGGCATGAGAGTTGCGTCTGACGACCCCTTCGAGCACCATGCAGCCTGCCACTGCGCCCACTTTGGGGACGCGAATGACCTGACGGATTTCAACGAGACCTACGTGGTTTTCGCGGCGTTCCGGAGCAAGCATGCCGCTCATGGCAGCCTTAACATCATCTACGGCGTCGTAGATGATGTTGTAGTAGCGGATGTCGATGCCGTTGTTTTCAGCCAGTTTTCTAGCCAATGCATCGGCACGGACGTTGAAGCCTAAGACAACAGCATTGGAAGCAATCGCCAAGTTGATATCAGATTCACTGATACCGCCTACGGCTGCGTGAACCACGCTGACCTTAACTTCATCGGTAGAAAGTTTGGTCAAAGCGTGAACCAAAGCTTCCTGAGAGCCTTGAACGTCGGACTTGATAACCAGAGACAGGGTCTTCTGGCCTTCCGGATTCTGACCAAAAAGACCGCCGAGTTTGTCATTGACCTGGCGAGCCAGCTTAACGTCACGGTACTTGCCCTGACGGTAGTTGGCCAATTCACGAGCCTTACGCTCTTCGGAAACGACGATGAGTTCGTCACCGGCCTGCGGAACGTCGGAGAGGCCTTGAATTTCCACCGGGATGGAAGGACCGGCGCTCTGAACCGACTTGCCGTTTTCGTCAACCATGGCGCGAACGCGACCGAAAGTGGCGCCGGCCAAGACGATATCACCGCGCTTTAAGGTACCGGCCTGAACGAGGACGGAAGCAACCGCACCCTTACCGCGGTCAAGGCGGGATTCAATCACGACGCCCTTAGCAGGACCTTCTTTCACAGCCTTCAATTCAAGAATTTCGGCCTGCAGAAGAACGTTTTCAAGCAGCTCGTCAATGCCCTGTCCGCTCTTAGCAGACACGCAGACGAACGGCACGTCGCCGCCGTAATCCTCAGGGATGACTTCGTTGGCAACGAGTTCCTGTTTGACACGATCAGGATTAGCTTCCGGTTTATCAATCTTGTTAATGGCAACCACCAGAGGAACGTTGCCGGCCTTCGCGTGAGCAATAGCTTCCTTGGTCTGCGGCATCACGCCGTCGTCGGCTGCAACCACCAAAATAACGATATCGGTTACCTGAGCACCGCGAGCACGCATGGCCGTGAAGGCTTCATGTCCCGGGGTATCCAAGAAAGTAATAATGCCTCTCGGGGTTTCAACGTGGTAAGCACCGATGTGCTGTGTAATACCGCCGGCTTCGCCTGCGGCAACACGAGTACGTCTGATGTAGTCCAGCAAAGAAGTCTTACCGTGGTCAACGTGACCCATAATCGTCACGACCGGAGGACGAGGTTCCTTCGGATAGTTGGCCAAAGCCTTGGCTTCTTCTTCAGCCAGGAAGGCTTCCGGATCTTCCGCTTTAGCGGCGATCGCACGATGACCCATTTCTTCGACCACAATCATGGCCGTTTCCTGGTCAAGCATCTGGTTGATCGTCACCATCTGGCCGAGCTTCATCATCTGTTTAATGACTTCAATGGCCTTGACGCTCATCTTCATAGCGAGATCAGCGACAGTGATGGTTTCCGGAACTTCAATGTCCTTAACAACGGGTTCCTGAACAGCAGGAGTCTGCGGTCTTCCGCCCTGGCCCTTGTTGTTCTGGTTCTGGTGCTTGTTGCCGCGTTTGTTGCGGCGGTCATTCTTCCAGCCGCTGCTTTCTTCCGAAGAGTTGTCGCCGCCGCGGGTTTTGAGAGTGCGGCGTTTCTGATTTTCGTCGCCCCAGTTGTCTGCGTTCTTAGCGTTGTTCTTCGTACCTTTGTTTTCTTTCTTGACGCTGTTCTTGTGAACCTTCTTCTGTTCCTGCGGTTTTTCTTCCTGAGCCGGTTTCTTAGCGGTCAGAACCTTCTTCGGAGCAGACATCATTTCTCGAATAGCGCGAGCTTCGGCTTCAGCAGCGCGGCGAGCAGCATCTCTGTCGGCTTCAGCCTTGACAGCGGCTTCCTTAGCTTCTTTAGCAGCACGAGCAGCGGCCTCGGCTTCTGCCTTAGCTTTCTCTATGCTGCGCTCTGCCTCAGCCTTCTGTCTGCGTGCAGCTTCTTCGGCTTTAGCCTTTTCCTGTTCGGCTTTGAGTTTGGCAGCACGTTCGGCCTCTTCTTTGGCCTTGCGTTCGGCCTCTTCCTTAGCGCGGGCAGCAGCTTCTTCAGCTAAACGACGAGCTTTTTCTTTCTGCTCTTCCATTGCCTTCTTGGCTTCTTCGCGGGCTTTATTAACGACATCCGGGTTCTTCACCAAAACGCGTTTGCGGCGCACTTCCACTTGAACGGCGTGAGAGGAACCTCCTCCATTCTGAGTGATGACGCTCTTTTCCCGCTTTGTCAGCGTAATTTTGCGGCGGCCTGCATTCGAGCTGCCGCGGGCAACCTGCAGGGATGTTAAGAAACGATCCTTATCAGCTTCGCTTAATTCGTCGGCGGGTGTGCTCTGGGAGAGGCCGGCTTCCTTCAACTGGGAAAGGAGGGTCTCAACCGGCAAATTCAAGTCGGCGGCTAAATCTTTAACAGTGGTTTTTGCCATATTCCTATATTCCCTCCTTTGTATTAGCTCCAGCTTTCGCGAGCCTTTGTGATCAGGGCGGCAGCCTTGTCGTGGTCAATACCCGTCATTTCAACGAGTTCGTCCGTAGACAAATCGGCAAGCTGATCAAGGGTCTTGATGCCGGCAGGCTTCAGTTTATTTGCAATTTCATGAGTCATCCCCGGAAGGTCGACAAGAGATTTGTCGGCCCACTTGAGGAGCTCTTCACGTTCAAGCGCAGAAGTCAGCAATGCCGTTCTGGCTCTGGAACGCAGTTCTTTAACGGTATCTTCATCGAACTGTTCGATGCTAAGCAGTTCTTCTTCCGGCAGATAAGCAACTTCTTCAAGTGTCTCAATGCCGTTTTCAATCAGAACCTGAGCAACTTCCTCATCAATATCGAGGCGGTCGCAGAGTTCCTGGCGACGCGGAGCGATTTCATCTTCACGCTTCTTAGCCGCCTGGTCGTCATCCATCACTTCAATTTCCCAGCCGGTCAGCTCGGAGGCAAGACGCTTGTTGACGCCGTTGCTGCCGATCGCGATCTTGCTGTTGTCAAGGTCAGGGGTCACGACTTCAACCTTGTGTTCGTCTTCATGGACGATGATGGAGGAAATCGTTGCGGGAGACAGCGCGCTCATGACGTATTCGGCAGGCTGATCGGCCCAGCGGATAATGTCGATTCTCTCATTCATCAGTTCGCCGGAAACGGACTGAATACGAGAGCCTTTGACACCGATGCAGCTTCCGATCGGATCAATGCGCTTGTCCTTAACCTGGACGGCAACTTTGGCACGGATGCCGGGATCGCGGGCAATGCCCTTGATCTCAAGCAGGCCTTCGTTGATTTCGGGAACGACCTGACGCATCAGTTCGCCCAAGAATTCATTGCAGGTACGGGACAGGGTGATCTGCTGCTGTCTGGAGGTCGGATCGATTTTCAGAACATAAGCGCGAACACGATCGCCCGGACGGAGGATCATCTGATGTCTAGGCAGACGAGCATCGATGCGGCCGATTTCGATAATCGCATCGCTCTTGTCAAAGCGCTTGACTTGGCCGGTGACAACCTTAACGTCCTTGTAGCGTTCAAGGAATTCGTTTAAAAGCTGATTACGCTCGGCTTCTCTCAGGCGCTGAATAATGACCTGTTTCGCGTCTGTCGCAAAACGACGGCCGGTTACGTTGACATCGGGCAGAGGCTTACGAACATAGTCGCCGACATTCATTTCGCCCTGGTCGCTGTAGTCTTCCTTAGCCTCCCACTGAAGAATCTGACGATCCGGCTCCTGAAGGCCCTGTTCGTCAGGAACGACTAACCACTGACGCCAAACTTTCTGGTCGCCGGTTGTCGGGTCGACTTTGACGACGATATCTGCGTCTTCGCCCGGGAACTCAGCCTTTTTTACTGCGCTGGCCAAAGCACTTTCCAATGCAGCCAGAACGACGGACTGATCAACGTTCTTTTCGTGGGCGAGGACTTCCACCATTGTTAATAAATCACGGCTCATTATTTTGCACCTCTGAAATTCAGGTCGGGCACGAGGTTAGCCCGCTCAACATCATTAAAGGGGAAGGTAACGGTCACTGCAGGCGTGTCACTCTTGGCCTTAGTTTTGGCAGCGCGCTGCTTTTCAGCCGGAGTGCGTGCAACACGATTTTCCGAGAGTGTCATCGTGATCGAGGGGTTGTTTTCATCACCTTCAACGGCGTCAAGGGTTCCGTCCAAACGACGGCGGCCGTTTTCGGGAAGACCTTCACCGGTGATCGGAGCAAAAAGTTCGACGTGAACGTTCTGTCCGACGAATTTCACGAAATCACGAGGACGTTTCAACGGACGATCAACACCCGGAGAAGACACTTCAAGACGATCGTAGTCAACGTTCTCAACCGTCATTGCGCTGTTGAGCTGGTTGCTGACTTTTTCGCAGTCGTCCAAAGTAATCCCGCCGTCTTTATCGATCGTGACGCGGATCAAACCGCGCGGGAGTTTTTCCACATCGACGAGCTCGTAACCCAAGCCTTCGACAGTGGCATCGATCATTTCAAATAATTGTGTCGAAACTGCCATTGCAGATTTAACCTCAATACCTAAGTAAAAAAAAATGGGCTTCAAAGCCCATCTCTTAAAAAATTCTTTTTGATAGGTGCTCGACCGACCGAAGGCCTTTCGAGCGCTTTATGACGCATACAACGCGCCTTAAAGCAAAAACTAGCGCAATTGTACATCATGGACAACGCTAATAGACAGATTTTTCGTAACTTTTCAAGACATAACTCTTTCATTTCAGAAAGAAAAAACGGGTGAGGTTTGTTTCCCGCCCGTCGTTTCTCTGAAAAATTTTTCAGCTTTCTGCCGTCAAATTTGCTCTATCTCTTTGGTCTGACTAAAAATTATTTCGGGCCTCGGGTTCCGCGGCTGCGCATCGGACGACTAGACCGGATCGCCGAAGAAGTGTCTCGCTGACCAAACTTTCTGCCCGCTTTGGGAGCAGAGGCCGGGGCGCGGGAAGCTGCAGGACGCGGCGTTCTCTCTGGCGCACGAGGGGCCGGTGCCGTGGACATTCCTTTTTTATAACTGATGGAATCGAGCCACTTTTCCGTTTCTTCCGTGCTCATGCGGCGGGTCTTGCCTCTGGGCAAGTCAGACGGAAGTTCTAGGTTGCCGTATTTCACGCGGATCAGGCGCGAGACGGGTAAGCCGACGGCTTCAAACATGCGGCGAACTTCACGGTTGCGGCCTTCGCTCAGCGTGACGTTGTACCAGCGGTTGAAGCCTTTTCCCCCGCCCTCTTCCAGCGTCGTGAATTTAGCGATGCCGTCGTCGAGTTTGATGCCTTTGAGAAGTTTGTCTTTGGCTTCCGGACTCATCGTTCCCTGAACACGGACCGCATACTCGCGCTCAATCTCATGACGCGGATGCATCAGGAAATTGGCTAAATTTCCGCTATCGGTAAACAAAAGGAGGCCTTCGGTATTGAAGTCAAGCCGTCCGACAGCGATCCAGCGGGCACCGCCGATTCTCGGCAGATGATCAAAAACCGTGGGGCGGCCTTCGGGGTCATCTTTGGAGACGATCTCGCCGGCAGGCTTGTGATAAATCAGAACCTTAGGAACATCATTGTTTTCCAGCGCGGAACGGCGAACGATCCTGCCGTCAAAACGAATCACGTCAGAAGGTGTCACACGCTGGCCGACGTGAGCAGGTTCTCCGTTCACAGAGATGCGGCCTTCTGCGATTCTTTCTTCCATATCACGGCGTGAACCGATGCCTGCATCAGCCAGCACTTTATGCAGCTTTTCATTGGCAAACGGAGCCGTTAATAACTTAGCCACCTGCGGCTTTCTCGCAGGAGAGCGGGGAGCGGATTCCGCGCTTGCAGGAGTGCGTCGGGTATTGACAGACGCTGACGGTCTGAAAGGTGTTTTGCGCCCATTGCGCGAATTTCTTGTGACTGCCATAACTTACTCTTAGAGCCGAAGCCATTGCCTCGGTTTTTCATAGAATCTTTTAATTGCCCAGTTCGATCAAACATGAACCGGCGCTTGTTGGGGCTTTC
>OCPU01002707.1_pt1 | contig 10778 bp, 8 predicted proteins | sample 1538661 | NCBI WGS metagenome assembly OCPU01 (sample SAMN04571716, study PRJEB22368) | human gut metagenome | biome: human gut; material: stool | host: Homo sapiens | place: Luxembourg | collected 2012-10-19
TGTACGGGTTCTTCTTCTCTTTTATAGCGGTGATGTTCCGTGCGTTTTACGTGAGTACGACGAATACGAAGATCTTGACGGCCAATTCGGTGGTGATGGTGCTTACCAACGTGGTCTTGAACTATATCTTGATATTCGGTAAGTTCGGGTTCCCCGCTTTGGGGATAGCGGGTGCCGCTATCGCTTCCTCGATCTCGGAAGCTGTTTCCGTATTGTTCTTCGTGATTTATACTTGGAAGAAGATAGATTATAAAAAATATGGTCTGTTCCGTTTTACGAGAGTGGATTTTAGGATGCTGGGACAAATACTGAGTGTCTCTATCTGGGTGATGATCCAGCATGGGATCGCTTTTGGGGGATGGTTTATCTTCTTCATCGCTATGGAGCATCTGGGCGAGCGGCCGTTGGCGATTACGAATGTGGTACGTAGCATCTCCTCGTTCCTGTTTATGTTCGTGAATGCTTTCGCCTCCACGAACAGCTCGCTGGTAAGTAACTTGATCGGCGCCGGGGAGTCGGACCGGGTGCTTCCGCTTTGCCGGAGGATGATCGGGCTATGCTATGCGTTCGTGCTACCGATCGGTATCTTGATCGCTATGTTCCCGTCTACCGTATTGCGTATTTATACGGATAACCCGGATCTGATCGCTAGCTCGATCCCCTCGCTGTGGGTGATGCTGTCCTCTTATCTTTTCGCCGTTCCCGGTTTTATTTATTTCTTTAGCGTATCGGGGACAGGCAATACCCGCCGTGCGCTGGAAATCGATATGGCTAGCATATTCGTGTACGTATTATATATATTGTATGTCGCCGTATGGTTGCGTGCGGACGTGGCGGTTTGCTGGACTACGGAGTATGTATATAATATCATGATCCTTTCTTCTTTCTTCTATCTATGGAAAGGAAATTGGCGTAACAAGAAAATCTGAAGACTTATCTTTTGATTAGTACGGTAATTCGTAAGGATAAATCAAAAAAGACCATCTTGGCATTCACGTTCTGTGTGATATGGCGTTCCGCTTTCGCCAATTCTTCCATCAAATCGATCACGTTTCGCTCGTTGACGAAAGGGGAGAACTTAACGGAGAAGCTAGCCTCGTCCAGATTCATATAATTAAGTTCCGGCGATTGGAACCGGTACATGAAGTTCTCCCGGATCAAATGCTGACAATAGGAGAGGAAGTTTTTTTGTCGTTCCCGTCCGTGCCATGACGTCCGCCATCGCTTTCATGCCTTTTACGTTTCGTGCCCATGAGTTTCGCATCATGGCCTTGAATTGCTCCAGAAAGAATTTATTTTCCTCGCCCAAGCTAATCGCCTCCATCGCCTTGATAAAACTTCCGGAGGAGAGGTGAGCGACGTGTTTAGCGTCGTCGGGCGAAAGCCCGAAACGGGATACCATGGCATTCATGATCGCATCGGTCTCAATGGGACGGATGTGGATGCGTTGCGCACGGGATTGGATGGTCCCGAGGATAAGGTCCGGTGTCTCGGATACCATAAGGATAACCGTTTTCATAGGAGGCTCCTCTATGATTTTCAGAAGCTTGTTGGCGCAAGTAGGATGTAGTTTCTCCGGCAACCAAACCATCAGGATACGATATTCCGCCTCATAAATCTTTAGGCTCAGTTTATGGATAATCTCATCGCTTTCCTTGGAATAGATGATCGCTTGTGAGTTTCCGGCCTCGATATAATCCAGCCATTCATCCATATTGAAATAGGGATGTTCTTTGAGGAACCCACGCCATTCACTGAGATAATCATCGCAGACCTCTTTCTTTTTCTCTTTCTTGGCTACGATCGGGAATACGAAATGCAAATCGGGATGTGCCAATTCGTCATATTTAAGGCATGACGGGCAACGTCCGCAAGCGTCCGTCTCCGTCCGGTTCGTACAATTCAGATAACGGGCGTAAGCCAAAGCCAGCGGAAACGCCCCGGCCCCCCCTTGCTCCGTGAATAACTGCGCATGGGGTACGATCCCTGTCCGAGTCGATTGCCTCAACCGTTCCTTTACTTCCTCTTGCCCGATGATATCTTTAAAATACATGAGATATTTCCTTTTCTATAGAATAAGGAACGAAGTTACGGAAAAGTATTCAGATATCAAAAGGTGCGGGGTTTTGTAAATATCAATTGACATATATAGAGTAAAACTAAAAACGGATACAATAACAAGTCAAGTCCAATAAAGAATATGTATTTCATTACCTTAGAATTTTAAAAATAACCATACTTAGTACATGATTGTTCAATCGTGTACTTCTATTAGACAACTCAGCGTGGAAAAACCCCTATTGTATCTCAATAAATTTCTTTTGCTATTTTGTAAACGCTATCCGAGGCCATCATTGTGTAGAAATGTAAGCTCGGTACGCCATGAGCGATCAGATCCTTGCACTGCTGTATACACCATTCCACACCCACCTCTTTCGCTTCCGCATCATCTTTACATTTACGTAATTCTGTCGCGAAAGGCTCTGGGATATCCGCACGGAATATCTTCGGAAGAACCGTTAATTGGTTCTTGAAAACGATCGGTTTGATACCGGGGATGATGGGAACCGTGATACCTTCCGCACGGCAACGATCCACGAACGCATAGTACTTGTCATTATCGAAAAACATCTGGGTTACCAGATATTCAGCGCCATTTTTTACTTTCTCCTTTAAGTAATAGATATCGGATTCCATATTGGGTGCTTCCTCGTGTTTCTCCGGATAGCAAGCCATGCCGTACGAGAAGGGAGTCTCTATACCGTCTATCTTGGAACCGTCTAACGCAATACCTTCGTTGAAATGATTTACCTGCTGTTGTAAATCAGTTGCGTGGTCGTGATATAACTCCGGTTTTTGCTGGGAGGCCTCTAAGGTCTTTATATCTCCCCTTAATATTAAGAGGTTGTTTACGCCAAGGAAGTTCAAATCGATCAAAGCGTATTCCGTCTCGTCTTTCGTAAAGCCTTTACATATAATATGGGGTACGGCAGGAATACCGTATTTATTCTGGATAGCCGAAGCGATCGCTACGGAGCCCGGACGTTTACGGATGTTTACTTTCTGGAAACTTCCGTCTGGTAAGGTTTTATAGACGAACTCGCTATGATGGGAGGTGATATTTATGTATTTAGGGTCGAATTCCTTCAACTTGTCAATCACATTATATACCTTCTGGATACTGTTACCTTTCAGCGGCGGTAATATCTCGAAAGAAAAAGCGGTACTCTTACTATTCCTTATCAGATCAATGACTTTCATATTTTAATTATTTTTGACGCGAATGTAGCAAATATACTTCGAAATAGCTTACATTTACGATCATTAATCTAACAAAGCGGCTAACTGAGCGCTTTCGTGTAAACTAAGGTTTTTTAAAGCATGGACTTAACTTACTTAAAAACGCTATTGGGCTTTGTCTCGAATCGTACCCATGATACAACAACTAGTATTCTGGCTTACTGGGAAGTGTTGGAATATTTTCAAGAGCTGTCATTCCCTCAGGCTTCTAAATCTGGTTTACCGGAGGATGAGGTACGGGTAAGATATGTGAGATCGGAGGATGAGTTGAAGTATTTCATATATGCTCCATACAGGGATGCGGATAGCTTCCGTCTGTATGTGGGAGGTGTTCCTAAATATGATCTTTTGTCCGAGCTATATCGTTTGATTCCGGCGGATAAGGATAATGAGCGTTTTCGTAAGCTGTTGGAGAAGAATAAATCTGTAAGCGTGCTCTATACGATTGATTTATCCCCGTCCGGAGAGTACATAGAAGGCTCGTTCCAACTTTCGCCTTATATCTGGGCGATCAGCTGCTTAATTCATGACCGGGAGGTTGATGAGGAGTGGTTGGAGGAACTACTGGAGGATGGAAACGACTTCTTTATGACAATTGAGGATGAGGAAGGGATAGAGTTCTTCTCTCTTTTGCGGCAGAAGACGGTAGAGTTGCTAGATCGACTGCGGATCCGGAGTCTATTTACCGTAAATGATGGATTTAGAAGGAATGATTTGGAGCGGGTTTGTGCCCGTGCGCTAAAATCGGATGATAAGGACTTAAGCATAAGCTTCTATGCGAAAGATTTAAGCAGGGTTCGTAAAAGTCTGCTGGATAAAAGGCCCAATCGTTTACTGGTGAACTATATAAATGCTCCCTTGATGAGTGGAGGGAACCGTCAAAGTATATGCTCAATAGAGAATTATAGGAAATGGTTAGGTCCGGAAAGATATCCGCTGGGCCGTTGGCCTTCTGAGTTCAGCCCGGCGTTGATGCAACAGATGGCTATTAATATAGCGTTGGCCGAAGAAAATGCGGGAGGCTGTGGCATTTTCTCCGTGAATGGCCCTCCGGGAACGGGTAAGACAACATTGCTGAAAGATATTATCGCCGAGTACGTGGTACGGCGTGCCCGGTTATTAGCGGATTTGAATCAGCCGGATGATGCCTTTACAGAGACTCCGCTTTTAGTGAAGTCTTTGGAGGCAGGTAAAAGTCAGAAGACATTTGGTTTGCAGACGGGACGGGGATTGGCCGATTATGGAATTCTGGTGACATCCTGTAATAATACGGCTGTAGAGAATATCACCTTCGAGTTACCCGAGACGAGTAAACTACCTACCGCTGAAGCCATGTCAAAAGCCGGGCACTCTCTAGTCTTTAGTGAGGGTAAAGATTTATTTTTCGGAGATTTGGCTTCCAATATGCTCAATGGAAATACCGATCCGGGAAAACATACGAAACAGGCCTGGGGATTGATATCCGCCCGTTTAGGAAAAGGGGATAATATCCGTTCTTTCAGCGAAATGGTATTAAGGCCGTTTGTTTCCAAGATGAGTCCTAAAAGAGACAATGAGAAGGTTATGCGGGAGTTTAAGAACCGTTTCCCTTCTTTCGATATCGCTCAACAAGAGTTCTTGAAGCAATATCGAATAGTGGAGCGATTGCGGCGGTCGGTCTCTTGTAACGAAGAGGTATTTAGGATGGCGGACGAGAAGATGCAGTCCTCGAATCCTTTGAAGAACGCTGAATTCGACAAAGCAAGGGAAGAACTATTTTATCAAGCTTTGGTCCTGCATGGCTCTTTTGTGATCAATTCCTACAAATGGCGTTGCAACCTTTATTCGCTGTTGGCCTTTTGGGATAATAAATATATGCCGGAGGAGAAAGAATTGATATTCTCACATGTGTTGAATAGCTTGTTTTTCTTGGTGCCTGTGGTATCTACCACATTCGCTTCCGTACAGAAGATGCTGGAGTACATGGGTAGGGAGCAATTGGGATTGTTGATCGTGGACGAGGCCGGGCAAGCCGCTCCCCAATGTGCGGTAGGCGCTTTGTGGCGGGCAAAGAAAGCGATCATCGTGGGAGACCCGAAACAAGTGGAACCGGTAGTCACCACCGATGAGACGTTGATGACTCTCTATCAAAAGAAATGTGGTATCGTATCCTTGTCTTCTTACCTCTCGAAATCCCATTCCGTGCAAGGTTTCGCCGATTTGATAAACCGTTATGGGTCTTGGATTGGAGAGACGTGGGTAGGCTGTCCGTTGGTCGTGCACCGTCGTTGTATCAATCCTATGTTTAGCATCTCCAACCGGGTGTCGTACGACGATACGATGATTCTGGGAATGAAAGATGCGGTGAAAGACGAGGAGAAAAGTCAATTGTTGCTAGATCATTCCTTATGGATCGATGTGCCCGGTAAGAAAGGTACTAGCGCTAAAGGGAATAATGATCATTACGTGGCGGAGCAAGGCGAGGTATGCTTGCGCTTGATATTGGCGTGGATGGGAAAACACCGGGAGAAAGAGGATACCCGGAAATTATATGTGATCTCCCCCTTCACCACGGTTGTGAAAGGCATTAAGGCTGCGGTTAAAGCCGTCTTGAATACGGAGGAGTATAGTGGGCTTAAAGGTAAATTTAAGGGGTGGGAGACTGCCAACTGCGGAACGGTCCATAAATTCCAAGGAAAAGAAGCCGAGGAGGTTATCTTCCTGTTGGGATGCCAACCTTCTTCAACTGGTGCGATAGGTTGGGTAAATAGCAATATCCTGAACGTGGCGGTTACCCGGGCGAAGAAGCGGGTGTATTTTATCGGGGATTATGAGGTGTGGTCTCGGCAGAACCGGAATTTCAGCCCGGAGATTATCTGTTTTTCCGAGGAGGATACAGGGCTTCAACGAATACATTTCTCGGAACTTCCGGATTTTGGGGAGATCGAGGCCATGGAAGAGACTCCAGACTTAGAATTCCCGGGAGCAGAGGATAGCCAAGTAGAATATTTATTGGAAGAAGATGAGATCGATCCGGAAACAACGGAACCGGAGGATAGAAAGCAAGATATACGCCCCATTCCAAGATACTCATTCTTGACTGGTCCGGAATACCATCACCGTTACCGGGTGATTTACTCGCATCCCTATCAACTGATATTTGAGGTCTTGATGACCGATCCGACGGAGACTTTACCGGATTTACCGGTTTCTTTTTACCGTAAGTTGTCCGATTCGCCTTCCTTATGGATGTGTTTGATCTATCCGGTCGCCCTTGATTTCCCAGCGCAAGAGTTGGAGAATGAGTTCGACCAAGTGATAGATTGGTATAATTCGTTATAGGCCGAAATGTAGCCTTCCGCTTGCTTTTTTTAGTTTATAGGCCGAACTATATATAAATTAGCGTATATTTGCGGTACACAAAATCTCCCATAGCGACGGCTATGGGCGTTTTTGCTTTTGAGCGATATTATTAACAGTGTAATTTGTTAATTTTAAACTAATTACAGCAAATTGTATAGATATGGAAAATTTAAATTGGTCTGAGCTGGGATTTGGTTATATCAAGACAGACTACAATGTAAGATGCTACTATCGTGACGGCAAATGGGGTGAGTTGGAAGTTTCTTCATCCGAGATTATCAATATTCACATGGCCGCTACTTGCTTGCATTACGGACAAGAGTCTTTCGAGGGCTTGAAGGCCTTCCGCGGGAAAGACGGTAAGATCCGTGTATTCCGTATGGATGAGAACGCTAAACGTATGCAATCTTCCAGCCGGGGTATCAAGATGGCTGAGTTGCCTGTAGAGATGTTCGAGGAAGCTGTACGTAAGGTCGTGAAATTGAACGAGCGTTTCGTTCCTCCTTATGAGAGCGGTGCCGCTTTATATATTCGTCCGCTGATGATCGGCTTGGGCGCTCAGGTGGGTGTGAAGCCGGCTCCCGAATATATGTTTATGATATTTGTCACTCCGGTAGGTCCGTATTTCAAGGGTGGATTCCAGCCCTCGAAGGTATGCGTACTTCGTGAGTACGACCGTGCGGCTCCTAACGGGACAGGTACGATCAAGGTCGGTGGTAATTATGCCGCTAGCTTGGTAGCCGGCGAGATCGCTCATTCCAAGGGATACGCCGCCGTATTGTATCTGGATCCGAAAGAGAAGAAATATCTGGATGAGTGCGGTCCGGCTAACTTCTTCGGAATCCGTGGCAATAGCTATATCACTCCGCAATCCCACTCGATCTTGCCTTCGATCACGAACAAGAGCTTGCAGCAATTGGCCGAGGATATGGGCTTGACGGTAGAGCGTCGTCCGGTTCCTTTCGAGGAGATCGCTACATTCGACGAGGCTGCCGAGTGTGGTACCGCCGCGGTTATCGCCCCGATCTCGCAAATCGACGATTTGGACGAGAACAAATCTTTTGTTATCGCCAAAGATGGCAAACCGGGTCCTGTTTGCGAGAAACTATATCATAAGCTACGTGCCATCCAGTATGGCGACGAGCCGGATACTTACGGATGGATCTCGATCATTGAATAATATCTTTTGTTTCGTAAGGACTGGAGTGCGCTCCGTCTTTACGAGACAGAATACGTTGATAGGCAATTGTTAGTTTGAACTTTATTTTTTGCAATAAAATTGCAATCTCCGCATTGCAAATGAGAAAAGATGTTTATCTTTGCATCGGTAATTCCAAATTTTCAATTACCAATTATGTAGGTGGAAGCATTCTTTAAAACACATAAATATCTGGTAGAGCATCTGTATTCTCCGGTACGAAGGGGATTGATGGATGAGATCAATTGGGAGGATCGGTTGATCGGTATTAAAGGTTCGCGAGGAGTCGGAAAGACCACTTTCTTGTTAGACTATGCCCGTGAATATTTTGGTGCCGATAATAAGGAATGCTTATACATTAATTTAAATCATTTCTATTTTACGGAACGCACACTCGTTGATTTCGCCGCCGAGTTTCGGGCTAAAGGCGGAAAGGTGTTGTTGATAGACCAAGTGTTTAAGTATTCCAACTGGTCGAGAGAGTTGCGGTATTGCTATGATAATTTCGAGGACTTGAAGATCGTTTTCTCCGGCTCGTCGGTGATGCGTCTGAAAGAGGAGAACCCGGACTTGTCCGGCAAGGTGGTATCGTATAACCTCAGGGGGTTCTCGTTCCGTGAGTTCTTGAACTTGATGTCGGGGAACCAGTTTTCCGCGTACACGTTCGATGAGGTAGTAGAGAATCATCAGGAAATCGCCAAACGTATTTGCTCGGTCGTAAGGCCGATGGCTTATTTCCAAGATTATCTCCATCATGGTTTCTATCCGTTCTTCTTGGAAAAGCGCAACTTCTCCGAGAATCTGCTGAAGACCATGAACATGATGCTAGAGGTGGACGTGTTATACATAAAACAAATCGAACAAAGCTACCTACCAAAGCTACGCAAACTACTCTACTTGTACCCCAAACGTGAGTCAGTTGAGCAAGGATATCGAGACATCCCGGGCCACCGTGATGAACTATATCAAGTATTTGACAGATGCTCGTTTGATGAATATGCTGTATCCGGTGGGCGAATCCTTTCCGAAGAAGCCCTCCAAGGTATATATGTATAACTCGAACCTGATGTACCCCATCCGTCCGATGGAGGTAAATGCCGGGGCGGTGCGTGAGTCGTTCTTTTATAACCAACTACTGAAAGACAATAAGCTGAATGAAGGAAACAAGAACGCCCACTTTCTGGTGAATACGATGTATAATTTCCGGATCGAGGAAAGCATGAAAGTGAAGAACAATCCGGATATGTACTATGCTGTTGATAAGACCGAGATCGGGGAGGGGAACATGATCCCGCTTTGGTTGTTCGGTTTTCTATATTGAGTAAGGATATTTTTTAATACTAATAGTTTTATAGGTCTATGACAAAACAGAAGAAATTTTTAACCTGTGATGGTAATCAGGCCGCTGCTCATATCTCGTATATGTTCAGCGAGGTGGCTGCGATTTACCCCATCACTCCGTCGTCTACAATGGCTGAATATGTAGATGAATGGGCTGCAGCCGAACGTAAGAATATTTTCGGCGAGACTGTAATGGTACAGGAAATGCAATCAGAGGGTGGTGCCGCAGGTGCTGTTCACGGTTCATTGCAAGCGGGTGCCTTGACAACAACCTACACTGCTTCTCAAGGTTTGTTGCTTATGATCCCTAATATGTACAAGATCGCCGGTGAATTGCTTCCTTGCGTTTTCCACGTATCCGCTCGTACATTGGCTTCTCATGCGTTGTGTATCTTCGGTGACCATCAAGACGTGATGTCTGCCCGTCAGACAGGTTTCGCCATGTTGGCCGAGGGTTCCGTACAGGAGGTTATGGACTTGGCCGGTGTAGCTCACTTGGCTACGATCAAGTCTCGTGTGCCGTTCGTGAACTTCTTCGACGGTTTCCGTACCTCTCACGAGATCCAGAAGATCGAGGCTTTGGAGAATGAGGACTTGGCTCCGCTTATCGACCAGAAGGCCTTGGCCGAGTTCCGTGCCCGTGCCTTGAACCCGGAGAGACCGGTCGCTCGCGGTATGGCCGAGAACCCGGATCATTTCTTCCAACACAGAGAATCTTCCAACACGTACTACGAGGCAGTTCCCGCTATCGTAGAGGAATATATGAACGAGGTTTCCAAGATCACAGGCCGTAAATACGGTTTGTTCGATTATTACGGAGCTGAGGACGCTGAGCGTGTGATCATCGCCATGGGTTCTGTTACGGAGGCCGCTCGTGAGGCTATCGATCACTTGATCGCTAAGGGCGAGAAGGTAGGTTTGGTATCCGTTCACTTGTATCGTCCGTTCTCCGCTAAGCATTTCTTGGCTGCCGTGCCTAAGACCGCTAAGCGTATCGCCGTATTGGATCGCACGAAAGAACCGGGTGCTAACGGTGAGCCGTTGTATCTGGACGTAAAAGACTGCTTCTATGGTCAGGAGGATGCTCCGGTGATCGTAGGTGGCCGTTATGGTCTGGGTTCTAAGGATACGACTCCGGCTCAGATCCTGTCCGTATTCGAGAACTTGGCGTTGCCGATGCCGAAGAACCAATTCACGATCGGTATCGTGGATGACGTTACTTTCACTTCTCTGCCTCAGAAGGAAGAGATCGCCTTGGGCGGTGAGGGTATGTTCGAGGCTAAGTTCTACGGTTTGGGTGCCGACGGTACGGTAGGCGCTAACAAGAACTCGGTGAAGATTATCGGTGATAACACGGATAAATACTGTCAGGCTTATTTCTCTTACGACTCTAAGAAATCCGGCGGTTTCACTTGTTCTCACTTACGTTTCGGTGATCATCCGATCCGTTCTACTTATTTGGTGAATACCCCGAACTTCGTGGCTTGCCACGTTCAGGCTTATTTGCGCATGTACGACGTGACTCGTGGTTTGCGTGAGAACGGTACCTTCTTGTTGAATACCGTTTGGGGCGCCGAGGAGTTGGCTAAGCACTTGC
>OCPU01002714.1_pt1 | contig 10753 bp, 10 predicted proteins | sample 1538661 | NCBI WGS metagenome assembly OCPU01 (sample SAMN04571716, study PRJEB22368) | human gut metagenome | biome: human gut; material: stool | host: Homo sapiens | place: Luxembourg | collected 2012-10-19
AAAGGTATCTGCAAGAAATGTGGAGAGGAATTTACTGTCAGAAAAAAATTCCACAAAGGAACAGAAGCACGTGAATTTGAAGAAAAATATCAGGATTTTTACGATGAATGCCCGGAATGTTACAGCGAAAGAAGAAGAGCCGAAAAAGAAGCTGAGGAAAAAGAAAAACCGATTATTGCCACATTAAAAATTTCAAAAATTGAAGAAGATTTTCCAATTACCATCTTTTTGACCGGTGAAACTTATTCGGTTAAAGAAAAATTGAAAGAGCTTGGTTATAAGTGGGATAGGGATATTCGAGCGTGGAAGAAATATCTTTTATTAGAAAATGTAGAGCAGGAAATCGTTATTCTTAAGGAGATAAAAAGAATCAAAATGTCTGGTAAACCGCCTAAGAAAAGTGAATACAATAATTGGTTGGCGGCTCATAGAGGATGTGAGCAAAAATGAATTATAGTGATAGGATTTTATAAAGATAACGGGCCTTTCGCGGAAAACCGTACAGTCCTATAGCCCTAGAAACCGTCCGGTTTATAACGAAAATTTATCTGAAAATGCTTTGCGAATAAAGGAATGCAGAGCAAAAAAGGAGGGGCAATTATAAAAAGAAAGAAATATTTCGGAAAAATATGTTAATATATATCAGTGGCTAGGAGTTCCTAGCCACTTTAATTTTTTTACATAACGGATTTACGATTTTTATGTAATCCGTGTATGTAAAAATGGGTTTCTTTTTCATTACAGATGTAACATACCGTTATATATAATTATTTAAAATTTTAAAGTATATTTTATATCTATTTTTATCGAATCCGATTCTTTTTTCTATAGACAAAAAATACATTCTGTTCTGATTTTTTCTCAAAAATTTTTCTTACAAAAGTTCCATTAAGATTTTTTTTGGCATATTAGTAGTGCAGGCAGGTAAACCGATGCAAAATGCATCCGCAATGAACTGCCGCTATAAAAAAATAAATATATCAACAAAAAGGAGAAAAAAGATGAGTATTTTAAAAAACAAGATTGATTTTGTTGCATTGGTGGCGGTAAACGGAGCTAATCCAAACGGAGATCCAAATGCCGAGAATATGCCACGTGTGGACGATGAAATGTATGGCGAGATAAGCAGCGGATGTATCCATCGTAAAATTCGAAACCGTATGCAGGATATGGGGCATAACATTTTTATTCAGTCTGAAGACCGTACAACAGATGGCTATGTTTGTTTAAGTGACCGTGCAAAGGCTTTATTTACAGAACCAAATAATATAGATAAGTGCAAAGAGGAAGCCTGCAAGGAGTGGCTGGATGTCAGGGCTTTTGGTCAGGTGTTCGCGTTACAGAAAGGAAATACCTCATTTGGGATTCGTGGTCCGGTTACGACACATGAAGCCTACAGTGTAGACCCAGTAACAATCGACAGTTTTGGGATCACGAAATCAGTAAATGCTTTACCTCCTAAAAATGATTCTCATATGTCTTCTGACCGAATGGGTGCAAAACATTTCGTTAAATTCGGATTATACATTGTAAAAGGAGCCATCAATGTACAGCTGGCAGAAAAGACTGGCTTTACAGAAGAAGATGCAGAAGTTGTCAAAAAAGCAATCGCAACGATGTTTGTTAACGATGCTTCTGCTGCAAGACCAGAAGGCTCTATGGAAGTTATTAAATTATACTGGTTTAAACATAACTGTAAGGACGGGCAGTATTCTTCTGCACAGGTTCACCGCAGCGTTAAAGTACGCTTAAAAGATAGTTGTACAATCCCAAGAAGTGTCCATGATTATGATATCTCTGTAGATGAGTTATATGGACTTGACTATGAAGATGTAGAAGGTGTTTGTTAACAAGTCAATTTTTCTTATAAAAATGCTTTTCTTCTAAAAAATGATATATATGAAATATCTGTTTTAGGAAGGAGGGCAGTTTTATAAATGAATTATAGAGTTCACATAGCGGCAGTAGCGAGCGGAGATATCGGTATCGCCTACTTATAGGCAGAATTTTTGATGTAACCACAATCTAATCGTACCCTTCACGGGTACGGGGATTAAAATGCCTGCCAATTTTTCAAGATGTGCAATGCAATGATCGTACCCTTCATGGGTGCGGGGATTAAAGTTTTGAAATACCATATTTATGGCAGTCGATATCAAATCGTACCCTTCATGGGTACGGGGATTAAAGCGAATCTACTTTAAATCCAGAGACAAGACGTTCCGGTATCGTGCCCTTCATGGGCACGGGGATTAAAGCGCAGATTAGATATGGGCGTTCTTCTGCTTTCATATCGTACCCTTCATAGGTACGGGGATTAAAGCATTCTTGTCTGATTCCAATGATTAAACTTCTATTTATCGTACCCTTCGTGGGTACGGGGATTAAAGTTCTGCCCCGGGTTAGACTCAACCAATAATGGGACATCGTATCCTTCACGGGTACGGGGATTAAAGCACCATCTTCTGCAGCGCATCAGACTGCCAGAGCCTCATCGTACCCTTCATGGGTACGGGGATTAAAATTACCGACTGATTACATCTACTTATCTGTGATTCAATCGTACCCTTCATGGGTACGGGGATTAAAGCGGATAATTTATTTTTCCTTTTTTGGTGAGCTTAATCGTACCCTTTGTGGATACGGGGATTAAAGCTATATAGGCAAAATAAAAATGTGCCAAGCGAATAATCGTACCCTTCACGGGTACGGGGATTAAAGCTTTTTGACTATCGGGGATATCAACCTTCTCTATAATCGTACCCTTCATGGGCGCGGGGATTAAAATTGTATCTATTTCGGAAAGCCTAGTTTGATTAATATCGTACCCTTCATGGGTACGGGGATTAAAATCAAATCATCTGTAGCACGATGATTATTGCTTGCATCGTACCCTTCGTGGGTACGGGGATTAAAATCGTTTTTGGCAGGGTGGCTTAATCCCTTGGCTGGATCGTACCCTTCATGGGTACGGGGATTAAAATGTATTCACAGGCCTGATATTCCGGAGAAAGAAAGAATCGTACCCTTCATGGGTACGGGGATTAAAATTATTATCGTTTTTGTCGATTTGTTGCTGTAATAAATCGTACCCTTTACGGGTACGGGGATTAAAAAACGGAGGAAGAAAAGATGAACAACGTAGAATTTGAAGTTACTGGAAGAAAAGCCTTATTTACATTTCCTGAATTTAAAACAGGGGGAGAAAAAAGCAGTATGGCTATTCCTACTTATGAAGCCTTGAAAGGCATTTTGAAATCCATATATTGGAAACCAACAATCACTTGGATTATTGATGAAGTAAGAGTCATGAATCCGTTCCGAATGGAAGCATCCGGAAAAATTATCCCTAAAATGAAAGGCAATAAAAATGACATGGCTCTTTATAATTATTTAAGAGACTGTCGTTATCAGGTGCGGGCTCATTTTATCTTTAATAAAAATCATCCCGAGTGCAGACCCGATTGGAATGAAAAAAAACATTTAGAGATTTCTAAAAGAATGATCGAAAAAGGCGGCAGACAGGATATCTTTCTAGGAACACGTGAATGTCAGGGGTATGTTAAACCTTGTAAATTCGGAGAAGGAATCGGATTCTTTGATAATTATGGTGACATTCCATTTGGACTGATGTATCATGGCTTAACTTATCCAGACGAAGCATATTCCAAAGAAACACAAGGCTGTATAACTATGCGTATGTGGTGTCCGGTTATGCATAACGGTGTGATCAAATTTATAAAACCAGAAGATTGTGTGATGACAAAAGTAATCTGTAAAATGCAGCCGAAAACTTTTGAGATGCCAGAAGAAAAGAAAGAAAAAGTAGACTAGAAGTGCTTATATATCGCACATTTCTAAGTGCGGAGATCAAAACTAAGTGTAGAGATAAAAAAGATTACAAAAGGAGAAACATTGTGGGATTATTACAAAAATTGATCAAAACATATGACGTTATGGCAGACAAATACGCTGGAGTATATATAGATGGGATGAGAGAGCCGCTTGCTCCTGTATCTCATGCGTTGCAAAACGCACAGATAGAGATAACAATTGACAGCAATGGCTGTTTTATTGATGCAGCGGCTGTTCCTAAGAAAGAAAACCGAACGCTGATACCTGTATCACTGAAATCTGCAAACCGTACCAGCCATGCATCTCCGCATCCCTTTGCGGAACAGCTGGAATATTTGTCTGGATTTGATGAAGAACGACAAAAATCATATCTGGAACAGTTAATGGATTGGGATGAATCTGCTTATGGAAATGTATTTACCCATGCCGTTCATACTTATGTTGAAAAAAATAGTATTATACATGACCTTTATAAAGCAAAAGTCCTCGAATCAGAAAATGAAGAGGACATGAGTAAGAAGAAAATGCAGTCTACAGCCTACAAGAAATGCTTGGTCCGTTGGAAAATAAAAGATGTGCTGACCGGAGAGGTTATAGAAACATGGAAATCAAAAGAAATGTTCCGTTGTTATATTGCATATTACAATATGGTTATTGCAAAGGAATCCAAAACAGGGCTATGTATGCTCACAGGAGAAAATGTACCTTTAACTGAATTACATGCCAAAAATATCTTCCCCTTGCAGTCTGGTGCAAAATTGGTCTCTGCTAATGATAAAACAGAATATACTTTCCGCGGTACATTTGTTAAAAATGCGGAAGATCTTTTAACGATTGGTTATGAAGCTTCTCAGAAATCACACAATATGCTCCGATGGCTTTTGAACAACTTCGGAATTATCGCAGGAAATGAGATGTTTGTGTATTGGAATCCAAATGGGAGATACGTGCCGTCCCCATTTGAAGATAGGAAAGAGGGAGAGGAAATCATAAGTGACAGGGAAACTTTATATAGGAGCATCTTTGAATCAACTGAGGATAGTTTATCTTCCACCGATTGCATAGTAATCGCCGCTTTTAAAGCGATGACAACCGGAAGACTTGCTCTAGCTTATTATAGTGAGACGCCAGGAAATGATTTTGTTGCTAAATTAGAAAAATGGAAAGAGTCGTTTACTGGAGCAAAATGGATTTCTTCTATATATATGGTCTCCAAATATGCTTATGGATTAGAGAGGAACGAACGGATTGAAATAGAGTCCGGAATTTACACTAAAAAAATAGAGGAGTTGCTTTGGTGTAAATTATATGGGCATCCAATATCTGAGTCCCTAAAAAATGCTTTGGTCACAAAAGCATCCTCTCCATTAAAATACAAATCATTGAAAAATAGAAGATATATTACCTATATCGCCGCCTTAATTTTGCGAAAATATGAAAATGATAAGGCTGGGAAGGAGGTTTACACAATGACCTTAGACTTAGATAACACAGAAATTAATTATTTAATGGGACGGTTATTAGCTGTTTACGAAAAGGCTGAACTTGATACATATACAAAAGAAGAGTTAAAATCTCGTATACCAAATGCTGTAAGATATCAAAATAAATATGTGCAGCGTCCTGCCGCTACATTGATCGTACTTAAAAATAAGATTGTACCATATCTTAATAAGTTAAAACGAAGGAAAAACGGCTTATACATCAAATATCAAAAAATCTTTCAGGAAATTTTTGAAAAGATTGATGGAAGAGAAGCTAAATTAACTGGAAAGTTAAGCGATTCTTATATTTTGGGATATTATCATCAGAAAGAAAGCTTTTATCAAAAGCAGGAAGAAGATGCAGAAAAACCGGAAGCTATTGCAATATGATGTTTTTACAAAAAAGTAGAAACAAAGTTAATGTTTCCAACGAAAAAGGAATTCGATTCTTTTCTTGCTGAAAAATCATATTTCTTATCTATACATATTAGATTTGCAAAAAATATTTCAAAATAAGGAGGAAAAGAGATTATGATGATCAAAACTATGGAAAAAGGGTATGTTAACCTGGAAAAGTATTCCAATTTTACAATCCGTCATAAACAGGAGGACTTTACTGTAATAGCAATGAAACCAGTTGGAAATTATGCGACAGAATCCAAACATTGCACATCTGCGGTATCTGTCGAACTGGGATGTTATCCATCAGAAAAAGAAGCGACAAATGCTCTGGAAAAGATAATGGAACACTGGGATGCTATTAAAGAAGCTGAGTATTACGGAGCAGAAAATAACTTCCGATACATTTCTAATGTCTTCACAATGCCAAATGCGAGAGGTAGATCCAGAATGGGAAAATGCTCTGTAGAAAAAACAAAGGATGAAAAGAGATATGCAGAAAAAGTTGATTTTGTTGTAAAATATCTTTTGAATATCGCTAACAATCAGGAGTTGAATGATTTTATGGGTAAGGATACAGAGGAAGCTGTTTTGTATAATGAAACTGACATTAGAGGCGTAATAGCTCAAATGCCAGAGCTTGTGTTTTATGAGTATTATTACAAATTCATCAAGAAAAACAAGGATTCCCCTTCCTCAACATCAGTAGGTAGGGGAGGAATTATCTAAAATTCACTAAGCGGCAGTAGTGAGCGGAGATATCGGTATCTCCTACTGCCAAGAGGTAAGCACCGCCGGGAGGAAACACCGGCATTCAGTCTCCGTCAATACCGGCTGGGGATTAAAACAAGAAAGGACAGAAAGCAATTTTACTTTCTTTGAAAAACGTAGACTTTCGTAAAACAATGGATATTGATGTTGCAACAGAAGAATGTACGGTCGTAAATATATCACAGTAGAAGATAGTCATGGATGGGAGATTCGTTTTGACATGGAAAATAATTTTGAAGAAGTAGATGATTCATTTTCCTACACTCGAAGCGAATTGTATCTATCAAAAGAAGATGCCAAAAAAGTTTTAGAAAGAAGATATCTTATCAAAGCTATCGAAAAAAGTTTACACAATATGAATTTGTCTACATTTGACAGAATTAGCGATCAGGCATTACAAAATCTACATACTGCATTAATTGCCGTTGAGAAAGAACGAATAGTATTAAAAAAGTAAGGGGAAAAAGAAAATGGAAAACAAATGGGAAACGATGGATTACATAGCATTTATTTTATTAGGAATGTTAACGATACTTTATGGAAATAAACAGTTACAACAATTAGTAGCAGGACTTTATATCGCATTAGCCATCTGGTATGTCTACACCATAATATACGAAGTTAAGAGATATAGACAACAAAAAAAGGACATCAACTCATTTACGGAGTGTTTGGAAAATGTAAAAAAGGTACAGCGAATTCCAGACGATATTGAGATGCAAAAGATAGGTAGCGGTTTAGTGACATTTCCTCCTAATTTTGATGGCACATTTTACGCTATAAAAATACGGGCAGGCGAATTTATTGCTGTACACGAAAAGCTTTATTGTATGTTAACAGAAAGTTCGAACATAATCTTGCTTCAGACAAAAAGCCCTATTGCTGCCTACGAGTTAGCGGTAGGAGAATCTATGATTATAGATAACAGAAAACTTGCAGCAGCTTCATCGTCCTTAATCTGTGAGGGAAAGTTTTTTCAGACACTTTACCAGATGCTGGGTATAAGAAAAAGATATGAAGAAAAGATAATAGGTCCGGGGCGCTTATGGCTCACAGATACACCAATTAAGGAAGAAGAATCCTAAATCAACGAGCAGCACTAAAAATATAGAAAGGAAAAATATGGATACTATTGAAAAAGATATCACGGAAATTTTATATAATTTGCGAAGAATCCGAAGAAAAAAACATCTTTCTCAAAAAGACGTTGCTGAAAAAATGGGGACAACACAGCAAGTTGTTTCTAAAATCGAAAATGGTAACCCTTCTATTCGTACTTTTTACGCCTATTGCCGAGCGATTGGAGTAATTTGATACAAAAATAAAAGAGCTAAGTATGAGCGAAAGGAGATTTTATGAAATATCAAAAAAAATATAAACCCAAAACAAAATTCGAAAAATTTCTAAAAGTTTATTTCATAATTGGAATTCTTGTGATTTTACTCACAGGTGTTTATGCTGGCGTGAAGTCCATGCAAAGAAAAAAAGAAGCGGCTTCGGAAACAATCATCCATACAGTTGCTGTCCCTAAAATATCTCTTAAAAAAACAGAATGGGCTGGGAAAAAACGATTTGTTGATTGTGAGCCAATTAAGGGTGCAAAAAGATATTATATAGCTATGAGTTCTAACAGAAATTATACAGGTTGCACAGAAATATCAGGCGAACCTGATGATAATACAAAAAACATTGTGTTTCGTATCGAACAAAGCAGATGGAAAGCCGGACATCCGGAATATGTCCGTATCCGAGCCCAGCTATCCGGAAATAAAAGATATACAGATTGGAGCGAAATATTAGCAATTAAATCAGATAAAGAAATGGCAGCAAATTATAAAGACGTGTACATTGATTCACTCGCAAGAATCCTTATTTGTACCATATTACTTGGTATAACTATATGCTATATGATAGGCATATCGAAAAAGAAAGGAAAATACGAGACTAAAGAAAACACATAGAAAGGAATGCTACATAAAGCGAGGTAAATTATCAAGTTTTAAGCAAAAAACCGCAGTCAACTTCAGTTGCCTGCGGATGAATGCGCTTTTGCTTTTTCCTCTGCTTACGATATCTGCCTGTTTTTTGATATTTCCTCTTATGGTCATCAGTACGTTGGGATTCTACATATTCTTTTACTTTTTCTAGGGTAGCTCCACCTGTTGTTGTAATGAAATAGGAGGGACTCCATAGAGGAACGTTCGTTTCGTTTACCTATACTATATGGTATAATATAAGCAAAATCAAGATTTTATTTAATTTTAAGACAACTGTTATTTTTATAGGAAGGAGATGCATGGTATGCGTACATGGAAGATCATGATAAGACCAGATAAAGATGCTGTGTTATGCAGATATTTTGAAGAAAACACCACAGCTGCCAAGTGCATGTACAATGCAGCGAATTTCTATATCCGCAACACGATGACAGGGATACGGAAGTCCCCGGAAGAAAGGACTTCCCATGAAACAGAGGTTCTTCATTATGTCTTTACTGGGATACAGAAAGCAAATGCTCATAGCTATGAAGTATACTGTAAAAAACAGGAGGAATACAAAAAGATTGGCGGTATGGCTGGTGCTGTTGCGATGTCAAAGCTAAAGTACAAGGTTGTTCCTTATCCGACAAGGGATGAATGGTTCTTATCTTATACGGTATTAGATGCTATCTTTAAGTATACAGACCATCCAACCTACCGGAGGATGAACAGCCAGGTTAACCAGAATGCAATAAAGAAAACCGTTAAGAGCTGGAAGTCTTATTTTCAGTTACGGAAAGACTATGTTATCCATCCGGAAAAATATAAAGCCCGTCCAAGGATACCGAGTTATATCAAACAGCCGGCTATGACAGCCGCTTATACAAACCAGACAGCAAAATTTATCCGTAAGGATGGACGTGCATACCTGCGGTTTGTGAATCACAAGCCGCCTGTGCTGATCGGGAAAGAATCTCTGTATTCCGGTATGACTTATGTAAAGACAGAGGTGAAACCGCAGTATGGTGGATACAGCATCCTGCTTACCTTCAAGGAGGACATTATTCTGCCAGAAGTACCAAAATTCCCAAAACGTATCCTTGGGATTGATGTGGGCGTGGATAACTTCTGTGCGGTTGCCAATAACTTCGGAGATACGCCATTCCTTATCAAAGGCGGGGCTGTAAAATCAATGAACCAGAACTTCAACAAAGAGAGAGCCAGACTTCTCTCTGAGGTCACAAAAGGCAGTGACAGCACTCATTCCGTGAAAAAAACGAAACAACTCCATACACTCAGCCGGAGACGGGAGACACGCCTGCGGGATTTCTTCTACAAAACAGCGTGGTATCTTGTCCGTTATGCAAAGCGGCAGCAGGTGGAAGTTATCGTTGCCGGACATAATGAAGACCAGAAACAGAATATCTGCATTGGAAGACAGAATAACCAGAACTTTGTCTCCATCCCGTTTTGCCGGTTTTTAGATATTCTCCGGTATACCGCTGCAAAAGCAGGGATACCTGTTGTACTCCGGGAAGAAAGTTATACATCAAAAGCAAGCCTGTTGGACTTAGATGCCATTCCTGCCTATAAAAAAAGCGATACGATAAACCATACTTTTTCGGGGAAGAGGGTGCGCCGAGGACTGTATAAAACAAACAGCGGATTTTTCATCAATGCAGATATCAATGGAGCAGGGAACATCCTGCGTAAAGAATATCCATATGCTTATGATGGACAGAATATGAAGTACCTCTGCGAAACAACAGAAGTTGTTTCCTATACGGATATTTATGCAGGAGCAACGAGTTTGTGTAAGAAAAAATATAATCAGAAAAAACATACTCCGGGGCTGGGTAGCTGCGTAAACCATAGATACAAGAAAGAGATCCGGATGAAATACTGCATCCTGTGGGGAAAGTCAAACTATCGCTATGTTCTTCAGACAAAATCTGCATAAGTATATAAAAAGTAATCTCCGTCACAGGGGATAGAGGGGGGATGTGTTCCTCCAGCGAGGTGTACTACAGCCTCGTAAAGAAGCCGCGGTCAACTTCGGTTGCCCGCCGGTGTATCACTCCAGCGTATGTATTATCAGAGAAAAGATATTCTAATTAGAAGAACAGGAATGGTTTTGTTGTGGACAGTGTAATTTATATGTTTGGCGTGCTGGGAATAATATTTACATTGTTTGCAATCTGTACAAATATATGTATAATATAAACATAAAGAAACAACAGTGGGGAGAGAAAAAACATGGCTATT
>OCPU01002721.1_pt1 | contig 10709 bp, 8 predicted proteins | sample 1538661 | NCBI WGS metagenome assembly OCPU01 (sample SAMN04571716, study PRJEB22368) | human gut metagenome | biome: human gut; material: stool | host: Homo sapiens | place: Luxembourg | collected 2012-10-19
TTCCGGAGAGATGAATCAGGAAGATCTCACAGAAGACGGGATGCAGCAGAATGAGTCAAATGCTGATGGCAGCGAAGAGGTCATCGGAGGAACGGAGGATGCACAGTGATTCTTGAGTTAAAAGATATCTGCAAAGATTACCTTCAGGGAAAAATGGTGATTCCGGTTCTGAAACATATTGATTTCCAGATGGAACAGGGAGAATATGTGGCCATTATGGGACCTTCCGGTTCCGGTAAGACAACACTGATGAATATTGTAGGATGTCTGGATCAGGCGACTTCCGGCCAGCTTTTTTTGGACGGGCAGGATATCAGCAAATGTACGGAAAATGAAATGTCCGATCTGAGACTGAAAAAGATTGGGTTTGTTTTCCAGAACTTTCAGTTGTTGTCGAGACAGACCGCACTGGAAAATGTGGAACTGCCACTGACCTATGCGGGAGTTGCGAAAAAAGAGCGACGGGAACGGGCACTGCAGGCACTGACCCGTGTAGGACTGGAAGACAGAGTGAATTTTCAGCCGAATCAGCTTTCCGGTGGGCAAAAACAGAGAGTAGCGATTGCCAGAGCACTGGTTAACCGGCCGAAGATTCTTCTGGCGGATGAGCCGACCGGCGCACTGGACAGTACTTCCGGAGAACAGGTTATGGAACTGTTTCAGAGCCTGAACGATGAAGGAGTAAGCGTATTGATGATCACCCATGACAGTGAGATTGCAGCGAAAGCACAGAGAAAAGTAATTATCCGCGACGGCATAATGAAAAAGGAGGAGCAGCCATGAAGAAAAAATGGATTGCGGCTTTTATTGCTGCAGGAGTACTACTGCTTGGAGGGGTGACTGTATATGCGGTGAAAACAAGCAGTCAGAGTACGGTAAAGGTGGTATCAGTCAGTGACATGTCAGGTGGCGGTGGATGGTCCGACAACAGTCTGTCAGGAAATATTACTTCAGATGTATCGCAGAATATTTATCTGGCAGATTCACAGAAAGTAAAGAAAATATATGTAAAAGAAGGGGATACGGTAAAGGTCGGCGATGATCTGCTCACGTATGATATGACCCTGGAGAATCTGGATCTGGAAATGAAAAAACTGGAAAAACAGGGAATCGAACTGAACATAGAGAAAGCAAACAGGGAAATTACAAAATTAAAGAATACAAAACCGTCCAGTGATAACGGCAATGAGGATCCGGGATTTGACATACCGGAAGATCCGGGCGAGGAACCGGAGAACCCGTCCATGGAGCCGGAAGAGCCGGCAGAGGCTTATCAGGAGCTTACAGCGGAGGCAGAACCGTATATGGGAGAGGGAACGGTGGAAGAACCGTATCATTTCCTGTGTGCTGTTGATGGTGTGATTCTGGGAAGCTTTTTAAACCGAATGGCAGAGGAACAGTGTTTCTTTGTGATTGAAGTCCGGGAGGGCGATGTAAGCAATGGAGAGCTGCTAAAAATCTGGGGACAGAAGATTACAGAAGAGGATTTTCAGGTAGCGGATACTGAGCGGTTTCAGGTGAATCTTGAAAAAGAAACAGATGACAGTGATAGTCAGCTGCCGGAGGATCTGAAAGCAGCAGCGGTTCTTGAAAAAGGAGCCAGTGCCTATCAGGGGGATGGAACAGAGAAAAAACCTCTGACCTATCTGGTGAAAAAAGACGGTATTGTAAAAGGAAGCTTTTTCCTGGAAAGAAAAGAAGATGGAAAATATTTTCGTATTGAGGTTCGGGAAGAAAATGGTGATCTTATAAAGGCGTGGGAACAGAACGGAGCAGATAAGGATTTTGCATCAGATGTAAAAGAGGACGGGGAATATCTGGTGGATCTGAGTCAAAAGAAAAGTGGAGAGACACCGGGAGAGCCAGCCGAACCGACCGATCCAAGTGAGCCAACAAAGCCGGGAGAAAGTCCGGAGCCACCTGAACCATCGAATCCGGAAGAAAAGCCAACCGAACCATCGGTATCGCCGGAAGTTACTCCCGGAGAGAACCCGGAACCGACACCGGAAGCCGGCAATCCTCAGGAAACGGCAGAACAGGAAAATACCGTGGATGGAATGAGCACAAAGAAAAACAGTGCCGCCATTCGCTATCTGACCGTTACCAGCGTAATGGGAAGTGGAAGCAGAAAAGTGATCTCTACCGATACTGGTTCTGATACGACAGGATCCGGTGATGCAGGAACTTCTTATGGAGGAACCGCTGCAGAGATTCAGCAGCAGATCAAGGATAAAGAAAAAGAAATCAGGGATTATCAGCTGGATATCAAAGAGGCCAATCTTGAGATTAAAGATATCCAGAAAAAGCTGAATAATCAGACGATTAAGAGTACATTAAATGGTGTGGTAAAAACAGTCGGTGATCCTGAAAAAGAAAGCAACGATGGAAAACCGCTGATTCAGGTGGTCAGCAGTGAAGGACTTTATGTGCAGGGAACGGTCAGTGAATCTCAAATGAATAAACTGAAAGTGGGAGCTACACTGAGCGGATACAGTTATGACAATGGTGTCAGCTTTACCGCAGAGGTACGGGAAATTTCCCCGTATCCTTCCGATAACGGACAGGACGGAGCCAATGCATCTTCCTATCCATTTACCGCATACATTGCAGATGCAAGCGGACTTAGTAATAACAGCTGGGCAGAACTTACGCTGCTGGATGAGGGCGACGGACAGGGACAAGGAATCTATCTGGAGAAACCTTTTGTGCGGACAGAAAACGGCCAGTATTACGTTATGAAGGACGACGGAACCGGACATCTGACCAAACAGATAGTACAGGTTGGCGGTATTCAGTATGGATCCAGTTATCAGATCACAGGCGGTCTGAGTATGGATGATAAGATCACATTTCCTTATGGAAAAGATGTCAGAGAGGGTGCAAAGACAGAAGAAGGTACGCTTGATGACCTTTATAACTATTAACGGCAGATGGGAGGAACAACAATGCTAGAAAATATCAGATTGGCCTTTCGGGGGATATGGTCTCATAAGATGCGGTCTTTTTTGACCATGCTGGGGATTATTATAGGTATCGCTTCCATCATTTCCATCGCATCTACGATTCAGGGAACCAACGAGCAGATCAAACAGAATCTGATCGGTGCAGGAAACAACAATGTGGATGTACGGCTTTACCAGGGAGAAAGTGAGTACTGGATGGACAATGGTCTGCCGGATAATATTTCCGTGATTTCCGATGAACAGAAAGAACAGATTCGCAGTCTTGAAGGGGTTGAGAGTGCGACTTTTTATAACCGCAGAGGGTATGCGGACGGAATCACCTATCGGAACACCAGCCTGGACAGTGGAAGTGTGTACGGTGTGGATGCGGAGTTTCTGAAAACAAAAGGTTATGTAATACAAAATGGAAGGGATTTTGTAGAACGCGACTTTAAAGAGTTCCGGAAAGTGGTGTTGCTTGACGATGTGGCAGTGCAGACCTTATTTCCGGGAGACAATCCGGTGGGAAAAACCATAGAACTCCGTGGGGAACCATTTACCGTGGTCGGGTGTATCCGCAAGTCAGATGCTTTCGAACCGGTGATCAACAGTCTGGAAGATTACTATACGTATAATCAGAATACCAATGGAATCGTGCTGATTCCGGACAGTACCTGGCCGGTTGTCTATAATTATGATGAGCCGGAAGAAGTCAGTGTTATGGCAAGTGAGACAGACCTGATGAGTTCTGTAGGAAAAAAAGTGGAGGATATTATGAATCAGGCGGTAACCGGACAGACCGGTTCCGGTATGATTGATTCTGAAGAGGAAATGATGGACGGTGCCGGCAGCAGTGGTGCTGACAGTGGCAACGTCTCTTATAAGGCGGCGGATCTGTTGAAAACAGTTAAGAACCTGCAGAAAGTCAGTGAAAATACCAACAAACAGCTGCTTTGGATCGCAAGTATCTCTCTTCTGGTCGGAGGTATCGGTGTTATGAATATTATGCTTGTATCCGTTACGGAACGTACCAGTGAGATCGGTCTGAAAAAAGCAATCGGAGCGAGAAAAAACAGGATCTTGTGGCAGTTTCTTACAGAAGCTGCTGTGCTGACCAGTATCGGAGGGGTTCTTGGAGTAATTGCCGGAGTGATCCTGTCACAGGTGATATCGAAGATGTCTCAGACTCCGGTGGCGATCAGCGTACCTGTCAGTGTACTGGCTGTAGTATTTTCTATGGCAATCGGTATTATCTTCGGTTTGCTTCCATCCATTAAGGCAGCAAATCTGAATCCAATCGATGCACTTCGTCACGAGTAGAAAAAGGATACGAGTGTTCAGAATTAAATTAAGAAAAATATTAGAAATTATTCACGCGAAATTCACCATATCGTATGGAAAATGGGTTATACTGGTAACGGAAAACTGAAATGAAAGGGAAGAATGTCCGGTCATTTCAAAAAAAGATTTCTATGGGGGATTTATAGTAGATGAACATTTTATTTTTCTTAACACCAAAAAATGAAGTTGCCTATGTGGAAAATGATGACACTCTGCGTCAGGTACTTGAAAAAATTGAATATCACAAATATACTGCTATTCCGATGTTAAATAAGAACGGAAAATATGTGGGAACTGTAACAGAGGGAGATTTGCTCCGGTATATCAAGGAAAAATGGTTTCTGAATATCCGGGAAGCGGAGGATTGCAGCATCAGCAGAGTACCTCTCCGATGGAAGTACCAGACAGTGGATATTAACTGTAACATGGAGGATCTGGTGGATACGGCCATGAAGCAGAACTTTGTTCCGGTACTGGATGATGCGGATAATTTTATTGGTATTGTCCGCAGAAGTGATATTTTGAAATACTGTTATAAACAAAGCAAAGCAGGAAGACAAAAACAGGAAGAAGCATAGCAGATGAAAGACAGAAGTGATCCGTGGAATAAAAACAAACAATCGCTTCTGTCTTTCTTTATGTGGGCGGGGAATATGGAGCGTGTCTGCATAAAAACAGTTGATAGAGGGGCAGACAAGGTGAATTCTTTTAGTTGACCAGCCTGTGTGCCCGTGATAAGATATAATGAGCGTTAGCGAGTGGGAACAAACGAAGTTTGTTCATCGGGAGCGGCGAATGGCGATCATGATAGCTGCGAAAGCAGCGTCAAGCACCGAAGGTGCGAATCATGATATAATGTAACGATTCTAACAAAGGAGTTTTAGGAAAGTATGAAAACAATAATCGAATTGATTTCCAATGAAGTAATGACCGCTTTTAAAGAAGCCGGTTATGATGAAAATATGGGAAAGGTTACGCTGTCGAATCGGCCGGACCTGTGTGAATATCAGTGTAATGGTGCTATGGCAGGTGCAAAAGTATATCATAAAGCCCCGATCATGATCGCCAATGATGTAGTGGCAAAACTTGCCGGCAGTAAAGTCCTCGAGATGGCAGAAGCTGTTAATCCGGGATTCATTAATCTGAAAGTATCCGGAGCATATATGGCGCAGTATTTGGAAGAGATGAGAAACAGTGAGAAAATGGGTGTGGAAGAAGCAAAGGATCCACAGACCATGATTCTTGACTACGGTGGACCAAACGTTGCAAAACCACTGCATGTCGGACATCTGCGTTCTGCAATTATCGGTGAGAGTATCAAGAGAATGGGAAGATATCTGGGACATAAAGTTATCGGTGATGTTCATCTGGGAGACTGGGGACTGCAGATGGGTCTGATCATCACAGAACTGCATAAAAGAAAACCGGAACTGGTATATTTCCAGGAAGATTACGAAGGAGAATATCCGACAGAAGCTCCATTTACCATCAGTGAGCTGGAAGAAATTTATCCGGCAGCCAGTGGAAAATCAAAAGAAGACGAATCGTATAAAGCAGAAGCTCTGGAAGCAACCCATCAGTTGCAGATGGGTAACAGAGGATATCGTGCATTATGGAAACATATTTTGCAGGTATCGGTTACTGACCTGAAGAAAAACTACGCAAACCTTAACGTAGACTTTGATCTGTGGAACGGAGAATCTGATGTACAGGATACCATTGCACCGATGGTACAGAAGCTGAAGGATCAGGGACTGGCTTATGAAGACCAGGGTGCGGTTGTCGTAGATGTAAAAGAAGAGACGGATACCAAAGAGGTACCTCCGTGTATGATCTTAAAATCGGATGGTGCTGCTTTGTATACGACCACAGACCTTGCTACTATCGTGGAACGTATGGAAAAATACAATCCGGATGAGATCATGTATGTGGTAGACAAACGTCAGGAGATGCATTTTGTTCAGGTATTCCGCTGTGCCAAAAAAGCAGGTATGGTAAAAGATGATACCAAACTGACGTTCCTTGGTTTTGGTACCATGAACGGAAAAGACGGAAAACCGTTCAAGACAAGAGAAGGCGGTGTGATGCGTCTGGAAAATCTGATTCGTGATATCAACGAAGAAATGTATAAAAAAATCGTGGACAACCGCAGCATCAAAGAAGATGATGCAAGAGCGACTGCAAAAATCGTAGGACTTTCTGCAATCAAATACGGAGACCTGTCCAACCAGGCATCCAAAGATTATATTTTTGATATTGAAAGATTTACATCTTTTGAAGGAAATACCGGTCCGTATATTTTGTATACAACCGTTCGTATCAAATCTATCCTGAACAGATATAAAGAAGAAGGCGGTAATCTGGATACCCTGAAGATTCTGGCGGCAGGAAGTGACAGTGAGAAAGCGCTGATGCTGGAAGCATCCAAATTCAATCAGGTGATCACGAATGCTTATGAAGAGAAAGCACCGCATAAAATCTGTTCTTATATTTATGAACTTGCAAATGCATTTAACCGCTTCTATCATGAAACAAAGATTCTGGCTGAAGAGGATCAGGCGAAGAAAGAATCCTATCTGGCTTTGCTGATGCTGGTAAAAAATATTCTGGAAGCATGTATCGATATGCTTGGATTTGAAGCACCGGAAAGAATGTAAGCGTGATTTCCGGAAGGAGGAGCAATTATGAAAAAACCTTCAGGAACCAGAGTGAACATCATGATCATGGGAATTGTGGTCGTGGTGCTTGCCCTGGGTCTTGCAGCCATCCTGGGATATGGAAAAGCCAGAAAGCAGATGGAACAGATGCAACAGGCACAACAGGAACAGGAGGCAAAAGAAGCGCAACACCGACGCAGACGGTGACACCGGAGCCTACGGATGATCCGACAGATCCAGCAGTACAGAAAAAGAATCTGATCACGGAGATCAAAAAGGCGGTAGAACATAATGATGTAAAAATTATGACCGCAGATCTCCGGTATACATCACAGGAAGGTCAGGTAGAAGCATATACGCAGGAAGATGTGGCAGCTGTTTTGCTGCATCTGAAAAAGAACGAGAAAGATTACCAGGCTTTTGTGGAAAAACTGCAGGATGAGAGTGTTACAGTAGGAGAAGAAGAGGGAATACAGTACCTTCTTCTGACAGATTCAAATCTCAGGAAAATGACCGGGACAGAAGAACCGGCAGAAACCGTAGAGGCGGAGATTGTCACACCGACACCGACTCCGGAAGGCAATGGCAGGAAAATTGCCATTGATGCAGGCCATCAGGCACATGGAAACAGTGAACAGGAGCCAATTGGGCCGGGGGCGTCTCAGACAAAAGCAAAAGTGGCATCCGGAACGACCGGAAGAACAACAGGAGTAACGGAATATCAGCTGAATCTGGATGTGGCACTGAAGCTTCGCGATGAACTGGAAGCAAGGGGATACGAAGTCTATATGATCCGGGAAACCAATGATGTGGATATCAGTAATGCGGAGCGGGCACAGCTTGCAGCGGAATCGGGTTCAGATATTCTGATTCGCATCCATGCCAATGGGTCGGATAATACCTCTGTAGCAGGAGCTCTGACAATGGCACCTAGTACGGCTAACCCATATCTGAGTCAGGAAATGATTGCTGAATGTCAGAAACTGTCACAGTGTATCATCACTGCGTTTTGTGCATCCACAGGGGCAAATAATCAGGGCGTGTATCAGACCGATGAGATGAGTGGGCTGAACTGGTGCAGTATTCCTGCAACCATTGTTGAGATGGGATATATGACCAATCAGGAGGAAGATACCCGGATGCAGACAGCAGATTATCAACAGCAGATGGTGACGGGGATAGCAGATGGAATTGATCAGTACTTTGCGTCCTGAGAATAAGAAAAAGTGACAGAAAAAAGAAAGGGGAAATGCCAGATGAAAAAACTGAAAATGATCGGTATGCTATTTGTAATGCTGTTTCTGGTAGGAATTCTTCCGACAAAAGCTCATGCAGAAGGCTGGGTACAGGAAGAAAACGGAAGCTGGTATTATCTGAACCAGGCAGGAGAAAAGGCGAAGGAAACCTGGATCGGCAATTATTATGTGGATGAAAATGGTGTCTGGATCGAAGGAAAAACACAGGCAAAAAATGAGTGGATCAGCAGCGGTGGTCGTTGGTGGTATCGTCACAGTGACGGAGGATATACCAGATCAGGCTGGGAACAGATCAACGGAACCTGGTATTATTTTGACGGTGCAGGATGGATGGAGACCGGCTGGGTGAACGTGGGAGGAACCTGGTATTATCTGAACGGAAGCGGAGCGATGGTAACCGGCTGGCTGAAACTTGGAAATACCTGGTATTATTTGAACGGAAGCGGAGCGATGGCAACGGGCTGGGTGAATGTGGGAGGAACCTGGTACTACATGAACGGAAGCGGAGCGATGGTAACCGGCTGGCTGAAACTTGGAAATACCTGGTATTATCTGAACGGAAGCGGAGCGATGGTGACAGGCTGGCTGAATCTGGGAGGAACCTGGTATTATCTGACAGGAAGTGGAGCCATGGCGGCAAACACCTGGATCGGAAGTTATTACGTTAATGGAAGCGGAGCCTGGGTACCTGGTCAGACAACCGGCACGACAACAGGTGGAGGTTCCAAAAACAAAATTATTGCCATTGATGCAGGTCACCAGAGAAAAGGAAACAGTGCAAAAGAGCCGATCGGTCCCGGAGCATCTCAGAAAAAGCCTAAAGTTGCATCCGGAACTCATGGAAATGCATCCGGACTAAACGAGTATGAGTTGACACTTCAGGTTTCTTTGAAACTGAGAGGTGAGCTTCAGGCACGTGGATATCAGGTTTATATGATCCGTGAGACACATGATGTCAATATCAGCAATGCAGAACGCGCACAGATGGCAGCCAATCAGGGAGCAGATATTCTGGTTCGCATCCATGCCAATGGCTCTGATAATACATCCGTTGCAGGAGCACTGACGATGGCACCGTCCAACAGCAATCCGTATCTGGGAAAAAGTGTGATCAGTGCCAGCCAGACACTGTCAAGAAAAATAGTAGACTGTTTCTGTGCAGCTACAGGAGCTAAAAACCAGGGTGTAATGCAGACGGATACCATGAGTGGCATCAACTGGAGCTCCATTCCGGTGAGTATCGTTGAAATGGGATACATGACCAATCGTACAGAAGATCTGAATATGGCAAGCACTTCTTATCAGACAAAAATGGTACAGGGTATCGCCAACGGTATCGATGCTTATTATGGAGCGTAAGTAACTATCCGGCAGGTATTATTCTGCGGAGTGTTTTGACTCGGAACTGCGAAGATAATGAGCAGTTCCGAGCATAAAAGAAAAGAGAGCAGGACGTAACTATGTCACAAGTAATATTATTTGACCTGGATGGAACATTGACAGAGTCCGGAGAGGGCATTATTAACTGTGTGCAGTATGCACTGGAAAAACTGGGAAAAAAAGAAGAACATCCGGAAAATCTGCAGTGTTTTATCGGTCCTCCTTTAAAAGAACAGTTTATGAAATATGCAGGTCTCAGTGAGGAAGAGGGAGAAAAGGCAGTTGTATATTACCGGGAACGGTATACTACAACGGGAATATTTGAAAACCGTCTGTATCCGAAGATTCCGGAATTACTGGAACTTCTGAAAATTAATAATAAGATCCTTGCTGTGGCATCGTCTAAACCGGAGGTCTACGTAAAACAGATTCTGGAGCATTTTCAGATTGCAGATTATTTTACTGCGATTGTGGGAAGTGAACTTGACGGAAGAAGAACGGAGAAGGCGGAGGTTATTGAAGAGGCTTTACGGCGGATGCATCTGGAAGAAGAACGGGACAAGGTTCTTATGGTAGGCGATCGGAGTCACGATGTACAGGGTGCCATAAGCTGTGGTCTGCAATGTATCGGGGTTGCCTACGGATACGGAAGCCGGGAAGAACTGGAAAAAGCAGGTGCTGTCTATATCGCAGACAGTGTGGAAGATCTGGGAATCCTTGCCAGTCCGAACGATGAAGAAACCACAGAAAATGTTGAATCTGTGCGGAATATTATTCCGGACAGAGAAAAAGTGAAGAAATATGAAATACCGGAGACACGGAAACTGGGAAAAGAAGAAAAAGAAATGCCGGAACCTGCGAAAAAAAAGGAAAAATTCCGGTGTTCCACGGCCGGACAGATCTGGCGTCTGATTTATCCGTTTTTGATTCATTATGGAGCCACACTGCTTGCAACGATCGCTTTATATCTGGTATATCTGATACAGGCGGGCGGACTGCAGGAGACTGCCAGTGCCGGACAGCGTCTGATCAACAGTACGTTATATGTTACTCTGATCGGTGATCTTACAGCAGCGATGATCCTGTATCTGTTTTACCGGAAAGATCAGATGCATCGGAAAGAAGGATTCAGT
>OCPU01002722.1_pt1 | contig 10708 bp, 7 predicted proteins | sample 1538661 | NCBI WGS metagenome assembly OCPU01 (sample SAMN04571716, study PRJEB22368) | human gut metagenome | biome: human gut; material: stool | host: Homo sapiens | place: Luxembourg | collected 2012-10-19
CTGCTGTCTGATACAAGAGGATAAATTGAATTGATAGAACTCACCTAATGAAATATATTATATTGATACTGGTCGCCGGACTGATTATTTTTGTAAAGCCCTGGAGAATGAGTCTGGAAGAGAGTATATTTTCCCCGGCTGAAGATACGACCTTGTTATCTTCAACCCTTTCCTCCGATTCGCTTATGCTTTTCCCTGCAAATCAAGTTATTAATAACAATGACTCTGAATTGGACATCACCTTGAAATTCGATCGGATAATCCGAAAATTTATGCAAAAATGGGAAATTAAGGGAGCTTCTTTTGCTTTGATGAAGAACGATCGTTTGATTTATAGTAAAGGATATGGCTTTGCCGATGAAGAAGAAAACGTCCCCATGGATGTCATGCATGTTTTCCGGATAGCTTCTATCTCCAAGTTAATTACTGCCGTGGCTATCATGAAGTTGCAGGAAGAAGGTAAACTGACTTTACAGGATCGGGTTTTCGGTCCCGAGGGAATTTTAAACGATACCATTTTTTCAGATATAAAAGACCCCCGTACGACTAAAATCACCGTCGAAAATTTATTACGTCATCAGGGAGGATTTTCCATTGCCTATGGTGACCCCATGTTTTGTCCGGTTGAGATTGCCAGGAAAATGCAGGTACCTCCTCCTGCCGATCTGAATACGATGATACGATTCGTGCTTTCCCGAAGATTGGGATTTACTCCCGGTTCCGGAGCCCGCTATTCCAATATCGGTTACGGCATCTTATCTAAAGTAATAGAAAAGGTCTCGGGTGAAGATTACGAACTTTATGTAAAAAGACATATCTTGCGTCCTGCCGGTTGTTTCGACATGCATTTAGGTAAAAATCTGTATGATGATAAATTGCCTAATGAGGTAAAATATTATGAAGTTTCCAATGCAGAACAGATTCAGGCTTGTGATGGAAGCGGAAAATTGGTTGCACGTAGTAACGGTGGCAATAATATTGAAGAACTCTACGGTGCAGGTGGTTGGGTCGCTTCTCCAGCCGAACTTTTACGTTTCCTGGCAGTCATCGATAAAGATCCGGGTATCCCCGATCTGCTGAGTGATGCGTCGATCGACTACATGACCCAGGAAGTTCCCAGTGCCTACCCCATCGGTTGGATAGAGACGACTAGCCGGGGAGAATGGTTTCGTAGCGGTACATTAGCAGGTACCAGTGCATTGATGAAAAAGCAAAAAGACGGTTATTCGTGGGTATTCCTGACCAACACCAGCAGCTGGAAGGGCTCGCGTTTCCCTCATTACATCGACAATGCGGTAAGACAAGCTATGGCTTCTGTCCATTCATGGCCCGAACGCGATTTGTTTGAAATGCAACGATTCGATCATGAAAAACTTCTGGTTATTCGCTAATATCCTAAAATTAATATAAAATTGCTGCTTTTCTTTGAGTTTTGATTTCATTTTACAACTTTTGTAGTAAAATAATTAATAATCTAAACTCAACAGTGAAAGTATGTCATTTCAAATTTTAACCATCAATCCGGGATCGACCTCTACAAAAATTGCGATTTTTGAAGATGAAAAAGAGATCTTTTCCAAAACACTCCGTCATACAGCCGAGGAACTGAGTCCTTATGCAACCGTCGCTTCACAATTCCAATTCCGGAAGAATATCATTTTATCCGAATTGCAGCAAGCAGGTTGGGACATTCACGGCTTTCATGCAATCGTTGGCAGAGGCGGTTTAGTTAAACCGATCGAATCGGGAATCTATGAGGTAAATGATGCCTTGGCTCATGATCTGGAGTATCCGGTAATGGGAGAGCATGCTTCGAATCTGGGAGGATTGATCGCCCGGGATATCGTACGTGAAATGCATAACGGAACTAAAGCCTATATCGCAGACCCGGTTGTTGTGGATGAACTGGATCCGATCGCCCGGCTTTCCGGTCACCCTGCCCTTTCCAGGGTATCTATTTTCCATGCTTTGAATCAGAAAGTCATTGCACGAACCTATGCACGGGAAGTCGGGAAAAAATACGAAGAAATGAACCTGATCGTCGCCCATATGGGAGGTGGAGTCTCGGTCGGTGCACATTGTTGCGGACGTGTCGTCGATGTCAATAATGCCCTGGACGGAGACGGTCCCTTCTCCCCTGAACGCTCGGGAGGTCTTCCGACAGGTGCTTTGGTCGAATTGTGTTTTAGTGGAAAATCAAAGGCCGAAGTCAAGAAAATGCTGAAAGGGAACGGCGGAGTCGTTGCTTATTTGGGAACGAACGATATGCGGCTGGTGGAAGAGAAAGCACCGGTAGATGCAGAATATGGTATGATTCAGGATGCCATGTGTTACCAGATCGGGAAAGAAATCGGAGCTATGGCAGCTGTGTTGAAAGGGAAAGTTGATGCTATTTTACTGACCGGAGGTATTGCTTATGGCAAACCCATCACCGATTATATTACCCGTATGGTCGGCTTTATCGCCCCCGTGAAGGTTTATCCGGGAGAGGATGAAATGCGGGCTTTGGCTATGAATGGCCTGATGGTGTTACGTGGAGAAATGCAGGCAAAAACTTATGCCTGATTTTAGTTCCGATTTTAGGTTTTAAATAACTGCTAAGCTTCGATAGCCGTTTGTTTAAAATCTAAAATCGGCTTTTTCTTATCTGGCTCGGGTAAAAATATATCTTTCTGTATCCGAGATCTCTTTATTAAACTGAAATCCCTCCCACTCGAACCGGATTATTTCTTCCGGAGTTTCGAGACGATGAAGCAAAATATAACGGGTCATCGCTCCCCTGGCTTGTTTGGCATAAGTACGAATCGTTTCATATTTTCCATTCCGCCATTCCTGAAATTCCGGAGTTATCACTCTCACTTGTGCCCGGAGTTCTTTCTCATCGAAAGCTCCCCATACATCCAAACTGGCCAGATTGATCAATATTCCATCCGAACGCTTCACATCGCCGATCAGGGGAGCTGTTAGTTTGGGAAGCCAATATTCATACAAATTTTTCAGGTTCAGCCCTTTCAATTTTAACGTATATGCAAGCCGGTAAGCTTTTATCAGATCCAACGGGCGGAGTAAACCATACAGCACAGAAACAATCCGCAGGTGGTCCTGAATGTAGCCGAGATCGGCCACTGGAATCGTGTCGGTTTGCATGGTTTTGAACACACTCCCGTTATAGGCAAAAAGGGCTTGTTTCATTGGCGTGTCCGCCTGATCGAATTTTTGATAACGGTTGTAATTTTCCTCTGCCAGAGATTTGCTGACTTTCAGTAATTTCTGCAATTCTTCAACACCATATTGTTGCATTTTTCCAACCAACAGATCGGCATCTTGCTGAAATAAAGGCCAAGTAAACGGATAAGTATCTCCCAAAGTTTTCATATCCATAGTTTTGGCCGGCGAAAGGATAATGAGCATAAATTTCGATTTTAACTAACAAAAAATTTCCAATAAATTCATATTGGGTAAAGTTATGGATTTTTCACGGATAATAATTCGTTGTATTTAAAATAATAGCTTATCTTTGCGAGGTATTTGAGAATTGAATCAGTTTGTATTTAAAGCGACTTGCCTTCATGTATAATGTATCGTTAAGTAGACTTTCCTTCAGCTATCAACCTCATTTCGAATTTATTTTTAATTATTAAAGTTTTATACTTAATGAACATTTACATTTCAAATTTAAGTTATGCCGTAAATGATGGCGACTTAAAAGATTTATTTGGGGAATATGGAGAAATTTCCTCTGCAAAGGTAATTACTGATCGTGAAACCGGTAGATCACGTGGTTTTGGTTTCGTAGAAATGGCTGACGATGCACAAGGACAAAAAGCTATCGACGAACTGAATCAGGCTGAATATGATGGAAAAGTAATCAACGTAACTGTAGCTCGTCCTAGAACAGAACGTCCTGCAGGAAATCGTGGCGGTTTCCACCGTAACAACAACTTCAACGGCGAACGCAAAGAAAGAAGATACTAAAGTTGCGGAGGCTGTCTCATTCGAGTTCAGCCTCTTTTTCAACTCCTAAATAGTCTTTGCTTTTATTTTCATATTTGTCGTTTTCATTTTTTTTCTATCCTGTTTAAATTCTGTTTCCACTTTTTTTATATCACAAAGCTCGGAGCTTTTAGCTCCCTCATTACTTTGAAGGTTTCTGATCCGATGGGTTTGGCTTTGATTTCCCCGAAAGCTACATAAACCGAAATAAATTCTCCGGAACAAAGAGGATGAGACCGATTATCGTTGGAAGTATCAGTTTTAAAAATTATCTTTGTTTGCGAGGATATTCCTAAAAATGTGAAATTTCAGAGATATCAGAGACAGGTTTTAGCTAATTTTACTTCATGATCCAACATGCTTCGATAGACGACAGTACTCTTTTCGAACGTATTACCCGGCATGATGCCGAGGCTTTCGGAATCGTTATGCGGCGTTATGCAGGTGCACTCTATGCTTTTGCATTCAGGATCGTGGGAGATACATTGGCTGCCGAAGATATTGTACAGGAAGTATTTATCAACCTTTGGGAAAAAAGACGGAAACTATCCCCCGGCCCATCCCTACGTAATTTTCTGTATCTTGCCGTTCGTAATCTATCCCTGAATCACCTTCGGATGCAGAAAAACCATCTTGCCCAAACCAATGCTTATCTGTTTGAACAAAAGGCAGGGCTTTGGGTGATAGAAGAAGAAAGATACCGGCTGCTTTCTGAGGCGATCAAACAACTTCCTCCACGTACAGCCACCGTAATCGGCTATTCCTGCGACGGCTTGTCGCAAGAAGAAATCGCCCGTAAGATGGGAATTACAGTTGCTACCGTAAAATTGCTGAAATCACACGGTATTCAAAAATTGAAAAAGATCCTCGGGCCTTTATCTTTTTTACTTGTGATGATGAAGTAGTTTTTTGGGGCAAGGCCAGAAAAAGTCCGGCTTCCCCCATCAGGAGCTTGCGAAGTGACACGAAGCAGGAAGGAAGTAATGCAGCCCGGTATTTTAAAGTTTATAAATTCTGTAGCCCCTGCGGTACCTTCTTAACGGAACCTCCGATCCCGATCGGCCATACCAATGGCTGTAAAAAAGCATCCGCAGGGTTCAGGAACTTTATAAACCTCTCTATTCCCACCCTTCATTTTGTCGCCATCCCATGTTTTCAGCTTCTTGAGGATTGAAAGGTAAAGCCCAACGGGGATCATCGGGAGCGATAACCAATTCGGTTACGGAATTCGGGTCGGTAATATCGGAGAGTATCTTGCGCCGGATAGCGATACCTGCATTTTCCGCTCCATTCAACCGTTTGATATCCAAAAAACGCCATTCTGCGCCCATTTCACGCATACGTTCATCCAAAATGTCCTGCACATTTCCACCGATATTATTGGCTGCATTTTCATTCATAAAGCGTGTTCGGCGGAGCATTTTCAATAGTTCGGCAGCCTCCCCGGTCTTTCCGCTACGAGCCAGACATTCGGCTTTGATCAGGTACATTTCTGCCGTAGTCATACCGATAATACTACATGTACCGTAATAAAAACGGCTATACGTATGACACCAGGCAGGTTTCAACCATTGCTGGTCAGACCATTTGATACAATTCCGGACCGTTTGTCCTTCCACCTCGATGGTATGAAGAATCCCCGAGGCAAAATCCAAAGTCTTGTAGTCATTGTAAAAATGAATCCAGCGGGCATCGTTCTCTTTGTCGAAAAGCTGGTAAAACGAATCAGAAATAGGCACATTACCACTATAATCCAGTGCATTGAGATTCGGCAAATATAACTCTTCATATTCCGGGATCAGTTCAAGACCTCGATTATTCATTCCTACCATCTCTTTTGCCGTAACCGTCCGTTCGATATGGCAGTCGGTCGGATCTAGCAAATGGTATTCGGTGGAGGGAAACAATTCATACAAAGGATCGTTTTTGAAATCGACCAGAGTATGATGTGCCTCCAAGGCAGCCGATGCATTGGATAAAGCTGATTCGTAATTTCCCCGATAGAGGTCTACACGGGCACGGAAAGCCTGAATAGTCGGTACGGTCGGCCGAAAATTATGTTTGAAATCAAAAGTTGTACGCCCTGCTTCTTTCAAAGCACTTTCAGCCAGTTCCAGATCTTCGTAAATACGGCCTAGGGTATAACCGACCGTCTGACGGGCAGGAATACCGTTTACATCGGTATTCTCCCGATATCCGATGCCGGGAGCATCTTCCTTCCACAAACAGTACTGGGTCAGAAGCATAAAATGATAATAAGCCCTTCCGAAACGGGCCTCGCCTTCCACTTGACGATGGATATTTTTCGTAGTCTGAATCACTTTATCTAGATTTTCCAATACGGTATTGAATGTATAAATCCGTTTCCAGGAAGGAGTCCACAATATATTCATGCCAGCTTGGTCATCTAATCGATCTTTATTCCAACTATATACTTCATAAGCAGTAGGGAAAAGCCCCTGCATCCCGACATACCAAAATTCAGGGTCTAATTCCACAGCATCGCCCAACAACATTTGCCAATACATATAAGGCTCGGTTATTGTAAAAGATGAATAAGAAGCATCAATCGTCAGGTACAGATCAGGACTTCCCATCATTCCGTAAAGCTGATCCATGTGATAGATATAGGCACTTCCCGATTTATTTGGTGTCTCATCGAGAAAATTATCGCACGAGCAGAACAGGGTTACTACTCCGAGCAAAAATGTAATTAATAATCTATTGTTCTTCATATATAAATGCTTTATTCGTTATTTTACCAATTTTTGAAATTCAATCTTAACCCGAAAGTAAAGGTAGGTATCGGTTTTATATTGCCCACCGTATAGTCGGGATCCATGTCTTTATTAGCACTCCATATCACCCCGAGATTGCTGGCTTGTGCATATACATTTACCCGACGGAATACATTTTGGCGGGATAACCAACGCTCCGGCAGGTCATACCCCAGATAGATTTCATTGAGACGGATATGATCTCCTTTGATATAGTAACTGGTAAAGCGCGTACTTATACTACGCAGATCAGAAGTGTACATAGACCGATAGACCGGATAATTGTCATCGGTAAACAAGGGGTAAGCCGTATAGGAAGACTGGTTTTGATATCCCTGATCATATACCTCGAACGATTTGTCCAGTTGTTTCGAAAAGGAAGCGGAGGTTAATCCGATACCGATAGCATCTCCACGTCTGACATAGTATCCGAATCGGCCGGTAATCATAAAAGAAAACATCAATCCTTTCCAGGTAAATTGGTTAGAAAAACTCAGATTACTTTTAGGGGTAGATGTTCCTATGTAGTACATCCAATTATTATCAGCCAGGGTTTCTCCTTGCAGCCTGGAAATTTGGTCCCTGTTATGCGAAGTTGCTCTGTCGACGACAATCTCTTGTGTACCGTCTTTCCCCTGAAGAATGATAAAACCTTCGGAGGTATATCCTGCTGGTTTATATGCGAGCTGTACATCGATAGGATGTCCCTCGATATAGCCGGGATTAGATACCAAATAGGAAGTGAGCAAATTATATTTTTTCACCTCATTGTGGTTATAGGCATAATTCAAAGTTCCCTGCCATTTCAAATCACCCGCAATACACAGGTTCGAACCGACCGACAACTCGATTCCCCGATTGAGTACTCCCGCATTATTGAAAGTAGCCGAACTTACTCCTTGGGAAATGACAGGAATAGTGGCTTTCGAGAGGACATCGTAAGAATACTTGTTGTAAAATTCGATGCTTCCTGAAAGTTTATGACCGAACAGGGCGGCATCCAAACCGATATTGTAAGTGCGCGATTTTTCCCAGGTTAATGTAGAATTACCTCTTGCCGAAACAGCATTATAAGCTTCGTTAGCCGTAAAAGTGATATTGCCCGGATAAACCGCCAACGTAGTAACACTCGAAGTCCCTTTTTTACCGGCCGCCACACCGGAAATACCGTAAGATGCCCGAACTTTCAGCAGATCTACCCAAGAGGCCTTCGAGATGAATTTTTCACGGGAAAGTAACCAACTGGCCCCGATAGACCAAAACGGAGAAAATTTATCCCGCTGTATTTTGGATTGGAAATTGGAAGCATCCGTACGGAAACTGGCGGTCAGCGAGTAACGTTCATCATAAGTATAGGAAGCATTCGCATATACCGAGAAAAAGCGATCTTCTATATTTTCTAAACTGCCTAATGGTTCATAGGGTATACGGGTATTTACACCGAAAATATTTTTATTATAGGTTATGTAATCGGGAGTAGTAACTACCGAATTGGTATATTTATTGAACCCATAACGGGTGATTTCCGGCGTCACCTCTGTAGAAGCAGCCAGAATTTCCGTACCGGCAAGCAAAGTCAGAATATGTTTGTCGGTTGTAAAAGTATAATCGGCTTGGGCTCGTAAATTATAGCCCTCGTAGATATTCCCTGCGTCAGAGAAAACACCACCGGCAGGGAAATAAGATGTATACTTGTCCGATTCAGCATTCAATGCGGAATAGGTGTTGTACAAATTGCGTACATAAAAAGATTCGGCGTCATAAAAGATATGATTCTTATACCGTTGCCATTCATATTGGCCTTTAGCACTGAGGTTAAGTCCCCAGGTTGTTGCATAACTGAACCCTCCTTGCAAACGATAATTCATCGTATTGGTTGTATTATCGGTATATCGACGGTCCTCTACCGGATTATATAACCAGCTTGACGGAGTTTTTCCTTCATATTCGGAAAGTAAAATGGGTTCGTATACAGTAGAATGAGTAGAAACATGGGTATATTCACCGTTATCGTCTACCAAACGTGTCCAGGGACTGATATATGTTTTAAGTTCTGAAACACTTGTACCGTTATTTTCCTTTTTTGTAAAAACGGTATTCAGACTGACATCGAAGGTCAGATTTTTCGTCAATTTTGCACTAGTGGTCAGATTAAGCATCACCCGCTGATTATCGTTGCCTTTCAGATACCCTTTCTCCTTGTCGTAAGAAGTGGAAAACGAATAATTCATTCTTTCGGTAGTTCCTCTCAAGGCAACGTTATATTGACTGCGTATCGTTTGTCTGAAAATATAATCATTGAGATCATCTTTCCATACTTGCCGGTTGCCTAATCCGATAAGACGTTGTTTTTCCGCATCATACTGATCGGCAGTCATATTACCTTTACTATCCCGTTCGAACAACATACTGTAAGGAGCCGACATATAGGTTATTCTCGCAGAAGGTGTACGATAGGGATCCTGGGAAGCCGCTATATTTATCGGACTATATTTGTGCCATAATTCCACATAGCGGAACTGATTTTCGGCCGTAGCCATATTGAATAAATAGTTCAGATCGACCCGGGAACCGACAGACCAATAGGCATCGGCAGAAATATCGAATTTGTTACCACTCTTGCCTTTTTTAGTGGTAATGACAATCACCCCGTTGGCTGCCCGTGCTCCGTAGATAGAGGTAGCTGCCGCATCTTTCAGCACAGTGATCGACTCGACATCGTTCGGATTGATCGTCGCAAAAGGATCACTATCTTCGGCATATCCACTGATGGGAAATCCATCTACAACGATCAGCGGGTCACTTTCAGCTTGATCGCTCTGCAGAGTTCCCTTTCCACGAATGAGAAAACGGGTAGTTCCTTCCACCGGGGAGCTCTGCACGGTCAGACCTGGAACCAATCCATTCAAAACAGAAGAGATATTAGCTGTCGGCTTTTGTTCCAGTTCTTTTGCATGGATAATCGAATAAGCACCTGTTGCCCGTTCTTTCGAAATGGTTTGATAACCGGTTACTACCACGTCCTCCATCACTTGTGTATCCGGTTCAAGTTTTACGTCGATTTCGGTGCGGTTGCCGATTTGTACTTCCACTTTTTTATAACCGAGAAAAGAAATTTCAAGGACAGTGACATCGGCTGGAACAACAATCGAATATCGGCCATTCACATCGGTGGCCACCCCTCGGGTAGTTCCCTTCACGATCACTGTAGCACCGACCAGAGGGGCGCCCGTCTCGTCGGTGATGCTTCCAGTGATCGTTTTTTGCGAAGCCGGAGGTATTTCCCGGGGTATTTGCCGGGGAACAGGAATGATCAGTACACTTTGCCCTTCCACACTGTATTTATAGGGCAAATCTTTGAATAACACCTCCAAGGCTTGTTTCAATTCGGTATCCTTCAATTGTATGGAAACCTGAATTTGGTCCGCCTGTACCCGATCGGCGCTATATACAAAAATATGTCCGGTTTGTGATTCCAAAGATTTAAACACCGTACTCAGATCGGTGTTTTTAAAATCCAGATTCACTCGCTGGGACATCACATCGATATTGGCAGAAGCGCTCAACACCACGAAAAACATCAGGAAGAAATTCAGTTTCATAGCTAAAAAAAATCGATTACCTGCAATTTTATGCAGCCACCTCGCACTAAGTCGCTTTTTTTTCATAGATTTGTAAAATTAAGATTAACAATTTTCCCGAAGGTCCGGCAAAGGCCTTGAGGGAGTTTTTAAATCAGACACAGGGATTTGCGGCAAACATTTCCCTGTGTTTTTATTTTTTAGGAACAACTTTTACTGTATTATTTTCAAATAGAAATAAGACATTCGTGACCCGTTCTATCTTGGATAAAAAATCTTTCAAAGGCACATATTTCCATGTACCACCGGTAAATTTTTCTTTACCGGTTTCGCCTTCGAATACGAAATCTATATCAT
>OCPU01002732.1_pt1 | contig 10659 bp, 6 predicted proteins | sample 1538661 | NCBI WGS metagenome assembly OCPU01 (sample SAMN04571716, study PRJEB22368) | human gut metagenome | biome: human gut; material: stool | host: Homo sapiens | place: Luxembourg | collected 2012-10-19
CCTTCTCTCCGGATGCCGCTTCGAGCACCTGCTCGTCGGTAATCTCTTTTTTATGCTGTTTTTCGTACGTCTCGATCAGCTTGTTGAGAACCTGACCCTCTTTTAAGCCGCCATGGCCGATGGCCGCAAGAACGGAATCCCAGTCGCGGAAACCGTACTTTCTCATAACAGCCTCTTCATACACCGGTTTTGTATAGATTCCAAGGTTTTTGCCCTTCAGTTTTGCATAGTTGGTGAGCATTTCCTTGCCTTTGACGATGTTGTCCGTCTTGTTCTGCTGGCGGAACCACTGGTTGATGCGGCTCTTTGCCTGGGAACTCTTCGCAATTTTCAGCCAGTCGCGGCTCGGTCCCTTGGAGTTCTGCGAGGTGATGATCTCGACGCGGTCTCCGTTGTGAAGTTCCGTCTCGATCGGCACGAGTTTTCCGTTGACCCTCGCTCCGACCATCTTGTTGCCGACCGCACTATGGACGGAATAAGCAAAGTCGATGGCACAGGAGCCGACCGGAAGCGTTTTGACATCGCCCGCCGGGCTGAAACAGTAAACATTGTCGGCAAACAGGTCGAGATCGCTCTTTAAGAGGTTCATGAACTCATGGTTGTCCGCCATGTCCTGCTGCCACTCCAGAATCTGGCGCAGCCAGGTCAGTTTTTCCTCTTCCTGCTCCGGTCCCGGTTTCTTGCCGTCGGAGGCCTCTTTGTATTTCCAGTGTGCAGCGATACCGTATTCTGCAATCCGGTGCATCTCATAAGTACGGATCTGAATCTCAAACGGCTGTCCGTTCGGTCCGATCAGGGTTGTATGCAGGGACTGGTAACGGTTTGGCTTCGGCATCGCAATGTAATCTTTGAAACGGCCCGGAATCGGCGTGTACATTTCATGGATGACACCGAGCGCTGCATAGCAGTCTTTGACGGATTCCACGATGATGCGGACCGCAAAGAGGTCATAGATCTGATCCAGCGTCTTGTGCTGGTTGACCATCTTTTTGTAGATGCTGAAAAAGTGCTTGATTCGTCCGTTGACATCTGCCTCAATGCCGGCCTGGTGAATATGACGGGTCACCTCTTTTACGATCGCATCGACAAACTCCTGCCGCTGCTCCCGCTTCATGCTGACCTTCTGCACCAGTTCATAGTACGCATCCGGCTCCAGATATTTCAGAGAAAGGTCATCAAGTTCGACCTTGATCTTGGAAATACCGAGGCGCTGTGCGATCGGGGCATAAATATCCATCGTCTCACGCGCTTTTTTCTTCTGCGTCTCCGGCGACCAGTACTGTGCGGTCCGCATGTTGTGCAGACGGTCCGCCAGTTTTACCAGAATAACACGGATATCCTTTGCCATCGCAAGGAACATCTTTCTCAGGTTTTCTGCCTGCTCCTCGACCTTATCCGCAGAATATTTCAGCTGTGCCAGCTTCGTGACACCGCTTACAATCAGGGACACCTCCGGGCCGAACTCCTCGGTCAGCTCTTCTTCGGTCATGACGGTATCTTCGACAACGTCGTGCAGAAGGCCTGCCGCGATCGACTCCTTGTCGAGCTCCAGATCTGCCAGGATAATTGCCACACAGAGCGGATGGATGATGTACGGTTCCCCGCTCTTTCTTTTCTGGTCCTTATGTGCATCCGCTGCCACGCGGTATGCTTTTTCGATCAGGGAAATATCGTCCGATGGATGATATTTTTTCACAGAAGCGATCAATTCCCCGTATAATTCCTCCGGACTTGTAAAATCGTCCGTCTTGCGGATTCTGGCTTCTGCCGCCGCCACATCCTTCTTTAATTCTTCTTCACTGATTCTTTTCTCTTCTTCCATATGTATCCTCCGCTCTCATGATTAACCCCTGCGTTTCGTTGGATACGTTATTTGCCATCGTAACGGATGACAGATTTTACATCATATTTTGCCAGTTTTTCGCGTCCTTTTAAGCCGGCAAGCTCCATCAGGAACACGATTCTGGTTACTTCGCCGCCGAGGCGCTCGATCATTTTTGCACAAGCCTCCACGGTACCGCCGGTTGCAATCAGATCGTCGATGATGACTACCTTCTGGCCCGGTTTGATGGAGTCTTTGTGCATCTCGATCGTTGCGCTGCCGTACTCCAGGTCATAGCTCTCCTCGATGGTCTCCAGAGGAAGTTTTCCTTTTTTACGGATCGGCACGAACGGTTTGTGCAGATTGTAAGCAATCGGCATACCGAAAATGAAGCCGCGGGACTCGGTTCCGCAGATTACATCACAGTCTACTTCTTCTACAAAATGCTGCATCTCATCTATGGCAAGCTGCAGTCCGTCTGCGTCCTGCAGGATACTCGTTACATCTCTGAAAATAATACCCGGTTCCGGGAAATCCGGAATACTTCTTACGTAATCCTCTACTTTTTTCATAAAATATTCCTCCGTTTCGTCAAGGTTTGACAATTCACCTTACAGTATAGCATCAATATTCTTCTGCGTCAATTTTGTTTCCGATAGAAAACAGGGCAGAAAAATCAGGTATTTGCGGCTTTTCTGCATCTTTAAAAATAACTCTGGATATTGATCTGTAATTTGTCGCGTCCGTTCCACGTATCGATCGACGGATAGTACGCTACCGAGAGGGTCGGATGTGCATCCACGTATGCGGCGAACGCTTCTCCCTCGCCGAAATAGACACCATCCATCTGGTATCCGCCCGCATCGGCAAGCTGTACTTTCACCACGTTTCTATTCTTTCCAAAAATGCGGTAATTTAATACAGTCAGTCCTTTCTGTGCGAACAGCGGTTTCGTGTTGCCTTTTCCGAACGGCTCCAAGAGACTTAACTGGCGGATCAGATTTTTGGTGATGTAGGTGATCGGCATCGGCACATCGATCACAACTTTTTCGACGAAATCCTCTTCCGTCAGCGTGGAATTATCGTTCAGTGCCCGGCGGAACGGTTCGATCATCTCCTCTCCTGCGAGGGAAAGGCCCGCAGCCATCGGGTGGCCGCCGAATTTCGTCATCAGTTCTTTGCATTTGCAGAGCTCCTCATACATCGAATACGCTTCGATCGAGCGGCCGGAGCCCTTGACGCCCTCCTCACTTCTGGTGAGTACGAAGGATGGTTTGTGGAAGTGCTCCCGCAGGCGACCTGCGATGATTCCGGCAAGGCTCTCGTGGCAGTCCGGCAGATAGACGACGAGGACTTTGTCGTTCTGCAGCGGGGAGGTTTCCACGAGCTCGATTGCTTTCGCCTCACCCTGGCGCGTCAGCTCTTTGCGGCTTTCATTCAGGTCTTTCAAGTCCCCGGCAAGCTTTGCGGCCTCCTCACGTGTCTTTGCGCAGAGCAGTTTTAACGAATGCTCCGCCGTGTCAAGCCGTCCCGATGCGTTGATGCACGGGCCGAGAACGAAGCCGATGTGATACGGTGTCACGTTTTCCGCCTCGATGCCCTGCACACGGATCAGCTCCTGCAGGCCGAGGTTCTGCGTTTTATGGAGCGCCCGAAGGCCGGCTTTTACAAAAATCCGGTTTTCTCCCTGCAGATCCATCACATCACCGATCGTCGCAATGGCGACAAATTCCAGAAAGCGGAAGCTGTGCTCCTTTGGAATACCTGCTTTTGCCTCCATCGTCTGGATCAGTTTCCATGCGACGGCCGCACCGCAGAGGCCCGGAAACGGATAGGAACAGTCTTTCTGTTTCGGATTGACAACCGCGTCCGCCGGCGGCAGGATGTAGCGGCGTTCTCCGTTTTCATCCTCCTCAAACGGAACCTCGTGGTGGTCCGTCACAACAACCGTCATGCCAAGCTCTTTTGCCAGACGGATCTGACTGCCCGCCGCGATGCCGTTGTCACAGGTGACGATCGTGTCCCGCCCCTCATCCGCGGCAAACTGCACAAGATGCTCATTTAAGCCGTATCCGTCTGCAATCCGGTCCGGGATACGCACATCCGCATCGGCACCGAGATCTTTTAATCCGGTCAGCAGAATATACGTTGCCGTAACACCGTCGATGTCGTAGTCCCCGATGATGCGGATCGGCTTTTTCTCCCGAATTTTTTCTGCGATCAGATCTGCCGCGCGCTCCATATCCTTCATCAGCAGCGGATCGTGGAGCTGCTCCAGATCACCGAAGAGATACTCTTCGATCTCTTTCTCCCCGGTCACATCCCGGTTCCGGATCAGGCGGGCGATGACGGGATCGATGCCGAACCGGTCCGCAATTGCCTGGAAATCGGCGCGTTTTGCCGAAACTACCCAGCGTTCTTTCTTCATATGTTCTCCTCTTTCCTGTTAGCAGGAAACGCCGGACTTTTCCGGTCCGGCGTTTCTCTTTTTATGGTTTTTGCTGCTTTTATTTATTTTTTGTCTTATTCTGTACTGCTTTGGACGGCACATATTTGTTTTTTCCAACGTGCTTCATCACATACCACAGGGCACCTGTGATGCAGACAGAAGTGTAAGCTCCGCATACGATACCAACCATCAGAGGTGCTGCAAAGTCGCGGATGGAAGAAACTCCCATCACGAATAGAACAAAGATGGTGATAAAGGTGGTGAGGGAACTGTAAATGCTTCGGGTCAGGGTGTCCGTGATGCAGCGGTCAACCAGGGACTCGATCGGCTCTCTCTTTAACTCCGGCAGATTCTCACGGATACGGTCGAAGATGACGATCGTACTGTTGATGGAATAGCCGAGGATCGTCAGCATACACGCGATAAAGGTGCTGCCGACCGAAATACGGGATACCACATAGAATCCGAATACAATGGCGATATCGTGCATCAGTGCAAGGATGGCACTCGATGCGAAACGGATGTCGCGGAAACGGATCCAGATGTACAGCAGCATGCAGACTACAGCGATGATAACTGCTTTCATCGCATTCTGGCTCATTTCTTTACTTACAGTAGAAGAAATGTTGTCGAAAGTGATTTCAGAAGTATCGACACCGAAATTGTCTGCCATTGCCTGGTAAACCTGCTCACGCTCTTCCAGAGTCAGAGAACGTGTTTTGATGATGACATTGTTGCCTCCGACAACCTTTGTCATCTGAATATTGGAATCTTTTGTCACGCCTTCCACAACCGGCTCTACCTCTTTGTCCAGCTCTTCGATGGAGTAATCCTCGTTGAACGGAACGTTGATGGAAGTACCGCCCTTGAAGTCAAGGCCGAAGTTCAGTGCGCTTCCCTTTGTCTGATGCATGAAAATCATGCTGGCCGGAACGGCAAGCAGCAGAATGCAGGAGATCGTGAAGAAGATCTTTCTCTTTTCCACAAATGGAAATCCCTTGCGCTCTTTCTTGGTTCCGTAGTATTTCGCATCCTTCAGTCCCATACCGTACAGGCTGTTGACCAGCAGTCTGGAAACAACCATGGCGCTGAACATGGAAAGAACAATACCAAGAGCAAGTGTCATGGCGAATCCGCGGACACTTCCGCTCGCAAGCGCATACAGAACAGCTGCTGCAATCAGGGTCGTCACGTTTCCGTCCAGGATGGCAGAAGCTGCCTTCTTGAATCCGTCGCGGATTGCCGCATGAACCGTCTTTCCGGCACCGATCTCCTCCTCGATACGGGCGTAGATGATAACGTTCGCATCGACCGCCATACCGATCGACAGGATAACACCTGCGATACCAGGCAGGGTCAATGTCAGGTCAAATGCATTTAAAGCAATCAGATTCAGCTCAACATAGATGAGCAGTGCCCATCCGGCAGCAATACCAGGCAGGCGATATACGATTGCAAGGAAAAGGATAATCAGTACAATGCCGATCGCTCCCGCTTTTACGCTGGTGGAAACAGCTGCAGATCCAAGCTGTGCTCCAACGACGCTGGAGTTGATCTCCTCAAGTTTCAGGGAAAGGGAACCGATACGGAGGGTGGATGCCAGGCTGGTTGCTTCATCCCAGTCCATGTTTCCGCCGGAGATGACTGCAGTACCATCGGAAATCACAGCGTTTACACTCGGTACACTGACGAATTTTTCATCATAGTAGATACCGATGCTCTTTCCTGCGCTGTAGGCTTCCTGGGTTGCGTCTGCAAATTTCTGTTTTCCTTCGTCGGTCATTTTCAGCTGAACGACGCTCTCGGTTGCTTTTGTGGTGGAGTTCTGCTGATGCATGGCTTCTGCGCTCTCCACATCTTTACCGGTCAGAACGACGGAGCCGTCCTCCTCGAGCTCTTCGATAGTTTTTCCGTTCAGAACGTACTCGCCGGTCGAGCTGTCGTAGGTGTAGTTTTCTGTTCCGTCATCGTTGGTCTGTTTGATGAAATACAGGCTTCCCGGTTTACCCATCTCTTCCAGAATGGTGGTTGCATCGGTTGCACCCGGGATTTCAATGGTGATACGGTTGTCGCCCTGCAGATATACCTGTGCCTCTTCGCTGTACTGCTGCGCACGCTGTTCCAGCTTGTAGCGGGTATCTGACATTTCTTCGTCTGTCGGGTTGTCCTTTACGGCCTGATAGGTAATGCTGACACCGCCGGACAGATCCAGACCCAGGTTGATGTTCTTCATCGAACCGGTTCCGGTAGGACCCCATCCTTTGATCATCGTCCATCCAAGAAGCACTGTTACAATGGCTGCCAGGACGAGTGCGATGATACTCTGTTTCTTCTTCATCATGTCGCGATTTTCCTCTTTTCTTTAATCTTCGGCCAGAGCTGCCTTTATCATCAATGCACACTCGATCCGTTTCTGCTGCATCTTGCATCCGATCTCGTAAACATCGTTGATCTTACCTGTGAAATTGTAGGAGTTTGCCGCGCATCCGCCGCTGCAGTAGAACCGTGCAAAGCACTGGCTGCACTCCTTCTTGGAATAAACGTTGCATTTTTTGAATTCGTTGACAGTTTCTGTCTTTTTCACGCCTTCGTAAACATTTCCGAGGCAGAAATCTTCCTGTCCTACGAACTGGTGGCACGGATAGAAATCGCCCCACGGTGTTACCGCAAGGTACTCGGTTCCGGAACCGCAGCCGGAAAGACGTTTATAAACACATGGTCCGCCGGTCAGATCGATCATAAAGTGGAAGAAATTGAAGCCTCTTCCCTCTTTTTCTCTCTTGATCATCTCTCTTGCCAGAATGTCGTACTGTTCGAAGATCACCGGAAGGTCTTCCTCACGGATCGCATAGTCCTCGGTCGGAGGCGCTACAACAGGCTCAACCGAGATCTGCTTGAAGCCGAGGTCTGCCAGATGGAGAACATCAGCTGCAAAGTCTGTGTTGTAATGCGTGAAGGTTCCGCGCACATAGTATTTATCCTGATGACGAAGCTCAGCGAATTTCTGGAATTTCGGCACGATCAGATCGTAGCTTCCGGCACCTTTGCGGAACGGACGCATGTGATCGTGAACTTCTTTTCTTCCGTCGATACTTAATACGACGTTGCCCATCTCTTTATTGCAGAACTCCATGACCTCGTCGTTTAAGAGAACACCGTTGGTGGTCAGGGTGAAACGGAAGTTCTTGTTATGTAACTTCTCCTGTTCTCTTCCGTAGGCTACGAGCTGTTTTACAACATCCCAGTTCATCAGCGGTTCACCGCCGAAGAAATCTACCTCGAGGTTTCTTCTGCTGCCGGAGTTTGCGATCAGGAAATCAAGCGCTTTTTTGCCGACTTCCAGGGACATCAGTGCACGTCTTCCGTGATACTCGCCCTCTTCTGCGAAGCAGTAACGACAGGCAAGGTTACAGTCGTGTGCAATGTGGAGGCAGAGTGCTTTTACGACGGTCGGACGGTTGGAAAACTGATCAATTGCGTTTTCGTAAATGTCTTTTGTAAAGAGCATGCCGTTATCTGTAAGTTCCTGAATTTCTTCTCTGGCTTCGGTGATGTCCTGCTCGGCATATTTACTGCTAAGCGCCTCTGCTGCCTCTTCTGCATTTTTTCCTTCGTTCATGCAGGAAAGGACATCGTATACGCAGTCATCCACAACATGGACGGAGCCGCTGTTGACGTCCAGCACCATGTTGAAGCCATTGCTTTTATATAAATGTATCACTGTGGTATTCCTTTCTATAACTCTCTCTTTTTTTGATGTGCCTGGCAAAAAGAATGTTCCCAAATCCGGCGAAACCGGTTCTGGGAACACCTTTTACTCGTCCTTATGGATTACTTTTACTTATGCTCGCAGCTCTGGTTGCCTACGGTGCAAGAAGTCTTACATGCGGACTGGCAGGATGTCTGGCACTCACCGCATCCACCTTTTTTTACAGTGTTCTGTAAGCTTTTTGTATTTAAAGTTTTGATGTGTTTCATGGCACATTCCTCCTTCATTGTAGTTGACGCGCGACTTTTTTATAGTCTTCGGCCATTAGCTCTTCCCATTATAGCATAGGTTTTTCAAATTTAAAAGTCTGTTTTTTGAAAAAATGTTCTGTTTTGTCCGCTTTTATCTGCCGTGTGCCGTCATTCCGCCTGCCATTCCGCCGACGGCACAGACTGCTGCCGCCCACAGAAGTCTTCCGGCTCCGGCAAATCCGCCCGGCAGGAAGACTGCGGAGACGATGATCAGAATGGCAAAATACACGATTCCAAAGCAGATGCCCCAGAGAAACCGCCGTTTTCCCGCCATGTTTCCTGCCATTCTTCCGCCGGAAAAGCTTGATGCCAGATAGATCACCACAATGCCCGCCTGCACCCAGCTTTCCTTCCAGGAAAATTTCCAGAGCAGGAAAGACAACAGCAAAAGAAGAAGCACCGAGATCAGATAGGAAACGAGAAGAGCCTTCAGCCAGCCGATCCCGCTGCCCGCACCCACCGCCCATGTTTTCTTTTCTTCCATAAGAAAAAGCCCTCCCATACTGTAAATGTATGGAATGGCTTTTCCGGATATGCCTGTTTCTTTATTCTTCGTCAAACGGATGATTCTTTTTGAATTCCAGCCATGCGGCCATGCTCTTTGCGCGTTTTGCCTGCATCTGAAGGAATGCCATGCAGAACATAACGGCTGCAGAAAGTGCGGAGCTGATCGCCAGCGGAAGCACCATCGTCTCATCGCCGGTGTTGACCGGGATGCTGCGGATGCTTACAGTGGTCTGTGTCTTCTTCTGCGGAATCTTTGTGCTTCCGGTATTGGAATTGGAAGAGCTGTTGTTACTGCTGCTCTTCGACGGTGTGGCTGTCGGAGTCGGAGTGGATGTCTTATTCGTTCCGTAGTTGTCCGGTCCTACAAGGATCGTTCCTGCGGCACGCAGCGTACTTACGTCATCGGCTGCACTTGCTGTCATTTCACCTGCACTCAGGTTGGATTTCTGCTCTGCAGCTGCAAGCAGTTCATGCTCGCCTTCGTCCGCCGTCTCAGCTTCTGCTGTTTCCGTCTGCTCCTCTGATACAAGGCTTCTGGACAGACTTACTGCCACCGGCTGGATCAAAAGAGAGACATTGGAGATCAGATAGCCGTCTTCTGTGCTGTCCGTACCGGATGGATTGGAAATTTCATCGAAATTTTTTACGGTTTCGTTTTCTTTCTGAATTTCATCTTTTACAAGGTCATCCAGATTTTCATCCTGTTTCCACTGGTCCGATGATGCATCATTTCCCGTTCCGTTCTGGTTATCCTGGTTTGTATCATCTGCTGCAGGATCGTCTTTTGCTGTATCATCCGGGGCAGGTGTCACGGTTGGATCTTCTGCCGGAGTTTCCGGATTCTCCGGATTTTCACTGTCATCGGTATTCTCGCCCGGTGCTGTCGTCGGAGTTACTTCCGGCGTTACGGTCGGTTCCGCATCCGGTGTCGGAGCTGCCGTTGGTGTATCCCCTGTATTTTCTCCGTTGTCCGCATCCGGTGTCGGAGTTGCCGTTGGTTCCTCCGCCGGCGTTACGGTCGGCTCTGCGTCCGGCGTTTCCGTCGGTTCTGCGTCCGGGGTCACCGTTGGTTCTGCGGTCGGCTCTGCATCCGGCGTTTCCGTCGGACCCGGAGTTGGTGTTACGGTATCTTCTGCCGCATCCGGTGCTGGAGACTCGCCTGGCGCAAGCGTTGGTGTTTCCGAAACCGTTTCTTTTGCTTTTTCTGCTGCCAGAACAGCCTCATATCCGGCTTCTGTCACCACGATTTCATCTGCCGCAAAAACGGTATCTGTTACTCTTCCCCAGAAGTCTGTTTTCTGCTGTTTCTTTCGATACGTTTCCAGCTCTTTTTCATCCATGCCGACGAATACCAGATATTTTTCTGCTGCTTCCTCCGCTGCCGTTTTGCTGGTATCTGCAGTAGTGTTTTTTTCGGTTGTTTTCCCGTCCGCCTGCAGTTCTGCCGCTGCAGCTGCAAGAAGCTCCTGTGCTTTTTCCACGGTTTTTACTGCTGTCTCTGCCGTTGTACCGTCTGCCGTATCATCGCCGGTTTTCAGATTCACATAAACGGCTGCCCGTTTTGTCTTTGTCTCTGTACCGTTCTCCGTTCCGGAGACAGTTTCGTTCTGTACTGCGCTTTTTTCCGTTCCTGCCGATGCGCTGGCACGGAGCGGAACTGCATCGGAAAATACCAGTGTGCCCGCAAGGACAGCACCCATCACTTTCCATGCCTGTTTTTTCTTCATTGTGTTTCTCCTTATGCTCTCTTGGTCTATCCTAAAAAAATCTGTCTTTTTGTGTCATAATTTCGCATTACAGCATTATAGCACAAGAAAGAATCCCGCGCAAGGCTGAAGTCGCCTTGAAACGCGGGATTCGT
>OCPU01002784.1_pt1 | contig 10509 bp, 12 predicted proteins | sample 1538661 | NCBI WGS metagenome assembly OCPU01 (sample SAMN04571716, study PRJEB22368) | human gut metagenome | biome: human gut; material: stool | host: Homo sapiens | place: Luxembourg | collected 2012-10-19
CGGAATCAGTATAACTGTCAATGCTGTAACAACTGCACCGGCAATAACTGTTTTTACAGATGAAAATATTATTCTTCTCTTTAATGTCTGTGCAATTATTACTTTTGGTCCTTTAATCCATAAAAACACCAATCCCGCAATACCTGCAATTATTCCAATAACAATCAGTATAATCTGAAAAACATTAAGATATACAGGCAATACTTTAACCGCATCTTTTATCAGATATATGTCCATTGCTGTAAATGGAGTTTTTCTGGCAGACAAAACAACAAAATTGATAACCGCCAGTGTTATCCATATCGCTGATATCATTACATACACAAAAACCTTGCGTGTAGTAAAAAATCCTATACATAATGTAAGAAATATTATTGAAGTATTGTAAAGAAACACAACAGGATTGGCAAATAGCTCTGCCAATCCCCATAAATTTCTGTGATTCAGACATTCAATAATCATATTAATAATCAATGAAAGAATTATCATCTTTCCTACTTCGGTATGCAGACCGGCACAAGCCACGTTTCTGCACCAGAACAAAATCTTTTTCAATTTTATTTCTCCGCCTTTAATATGTCTATAATCTCACGTTCTTTATCTTTAAGTTTTGTTGAAGCTCCTCTTGAGCTTATTACACTGTAGCCATACTGCATCGCTTTATCATTATCGCCGCTCTTGTATGCAAGAACTGACATAAGATAACTAATAGTATTTTCATCCATTCCACATATCGGAGGATATTCTTTTTGCAATGCTTCCTCAAAACCTTTGTAAGCTTTTTCCCTATAATGCTCTTCTATTTTTTCTTCCGACATAGATCTGTAAAGCCATGAAAGCTTCAGGCATAAATATGCACATTCACTTAATTTTGCAGGCTTTTTTATAGCTGTAAGAAGTGCCATTTTGTATCTGACAACAGCTTCATCATATGAATATATTTCATCGTGTCCACCTGAAATCCCGGCCGATTTCTTCCATAAGCGTTTTACGCTGTGAATGTGTAATATTATTAAATTCTCTTGATACTGCAGAATATCCGCAATGAGGACACATGTAAACATCATATTTTATGGTGTCAACTCCCTCATATATCGGACGTAAATCCATTTCACTCCCCTTAAATCTTGCTTTTCCGGTCTTTACTATCTTTGTTGTAAATTCCTTCATGCATACAGGACATTCTATCTTTTTATCATAGACATACATACCCTCTTCTTTTTCAATTTCCTGTGTTAATTCACTCACTATGAGCCTCCATGCTTATTATTTTGGAAGTTTAAATGAACTCTTTAACGATACAATCCGGTTAAACACCGGCTTTCCAGCCTCACTGTCTTTAATATCAACACAAAAATAACCGTTTCTTACAAACTGGAATTTTTCTTCTTTTGCTGCATTCATAAGTTCAGGCTCAACATAACAGTTATCAATGACTGTAAGTGAATGTGGGTTTACATTTATTGAACCATCTTCTTCATTATACACGCCTTTTTCTTCATCCACGATATTTTCATATAGACGTACTTGAACCTGCTTGCCTTCAGATGCAGATACCCAATGAATTGTACCTTTTACTTTACGGCCCTCAAAATTACCGCCGCGTGTTTCCGGATCATAAGTACAATGAATCTCTGTAACTTCACCTGATTCATCAGTCTTATAGTCTGTACATGTAACAAAATAAGCATTCATAAGACGCACTTCATTACCAGGAAACATTCTGAAATATTTCTTTGGAGGATCGATCATAAAATCATCCCTCTCAATATAGAGTTCTTTTGTAAATGGAACTTTTCTTGTTCCAAGCTCCGGATTTTCCTGATTATTAGGAACTTCCATATATTCAACCTGTCCAACAGGATAGTTGTCAATAATAACTTTTACAGGATTGAGTACAGCCATCATTCTTCGTACTTTGAGTTTTAAGTCTTCTCTTATGCAATACTCAAGCATCGGATATTCAACAGAGCCCTGGCTCTTTGTAACACCAACAAGTTCAACAAATGTCTTAATCGATTCAGGTGTAAATCCTCTTCTTCTCAAAGCTGCAATTGATACAAGACGTGGGTCATCCCATCCGTCAACAATTCCATCTTCGACAAGTCTCTTAATATATCTCTTTCCTGTAACAACATTGTTAAGGTAAAGCTTTGCAAACTCAATCTGCTTAGGTGGATTCTCATATTCAAGTTCTCTTACAACCCAGTCATAAAGCGGTCTGTGGTCTTCAAACTCAAGCGTACATATTGAATGCGAAACACCTTCAATAGCATCTTCAATCGGATGTGCAAAATCGTACATAGGATAAATGCACCATTTATCACCTGTTCTATGATGTGAAATATGTGCAACTCTGTAAATAATAGGGTCTCTCATGTTGATATTGGCTGCTGCCATATCAATCTTTGCACGAAGCACTTTCTCTCCGTCTGCATACATTCCATTTTTCATATTTTCAAAAAGTTCAAGGTTCTCTTCAACCGAACGGTTTCTGTAAGGACTTTCCTTGCCAGGTTCAGTAAGTGTTCCTCTGTACTCTCTTATCTGTTCAGGTGTAAGGTCACACACATATGCTTTCCCTTTGCGGATAAGCTTTACTGCAGCCTCATACATTCTATCAAAATAATCTGATGCAAATAAAACATCGCCATGCCACTTTGCACCGAGCCACTCTACATCACGCTTAATCGAATCTACAAATTCAACCTTTTCTTTTGTCGGATTTGTATCATCAAATCTTAAATTAAACTGTCCGCCATATTCCTGTGAAAGTCCATAATTTAAAAGTATTGACTTTGCATGACCTATATGAAGATATCCGTTAGGTTCAGGTGGAAATCTTGTAATAACCTTTTTGCAATGTCCCTCCGCAATATCTTTATCAATAATCTGCTCTATGAAATTTTTTGAAACAGCTTCATTTTCCATTTGATTTTTTCCTCCTGCTATAAAGTTAGTTAAGTATAAAACAAATTTGTTTTTGTTGCAATGTATTAATAATTGCTGTCTTTGTTAATAAGATTATCATAAATGTCATCAACTGACTCTCTTATGCTTTTTCCATTAAGATTAAGTGTAATATCGGCATATTTACGATACAGATTTTTTCTGTCTTCAAATATCTCGTCAATTGTTGTCTTTCCATTTGATACAACGCCACGTTCTTTAAGGCTTCCTACTCGCTCTTCCAGCTCAATCTCGTCAACCTCAAGATATATAACAGTTCCGATATCTTTAAAATGCTCCATTGCCGTTTCTCCGTACACGGCACTTCCACCTGTTGCAATAACTGCATGTTCTGCATTTATTGTACAATTGACATCATTTTCTATTTTGATAAATCCATCGTCACCATATTTTTCAATAATTCTTTCAAGTGTTGTACCGTATTTTTCCTGAATTACAAGGTCAGAATCTATAAAACTATATCCGAGTTTTTTTGCAAGAACTACACCAAGTGTGCTCTTTCCGCTGCCCGGCATTCCGATAAATATTATATTTTTCATCTTCTCTTCTCACAAAGTTCCCGTAAATGTTTTAAGTCATCTATGCTGAAATTATATGCTGTATTACAGAAATGACACTTGACTTCTATAGGATTGCCTTCTTCTATCATCTGGTCAATCTCATCTTTGCCATTGCAACTCTCTCTTTTGAACAGTTGCAATAGAATTCTGTAGGCGTCTTATCCAGAATCTCAAGCCCCATATCCCCGAGAATATGCTCAAGGATTTCCTCCGGGGTCATTCCCTCTTCAAGAAGCTGTGTTACCGACTTTACTTCTTTTATACGTGCTTCAAGCTTTTCTATAGTCTCTTCCTTTGCATCTGGCATAAGCTGGATTATAAATCCACCCGCCTGTTCAACTGTATTGTCCTTATTCATGAGGACACCAAGACCTACTGATGAAGGCACCTGCTCGCTTGTTGCAAAATAATATGTCAGGTCGTCTGCAATCTCACTTGTAACAAGTATTGTATCTCCAACATAAGGCTCTCTTAATCCGATATCCTTTATAACACTTAACACGCCAAGTCCCAACGCACCCGCAATATCAAGTTTTCCGTCTTTTAACGGAAGCATTACCTGTGGATTGGCAACAAATCCCTTTACTCTTCCTTTTGAATCAGCAGTAACCGTCATCGCACCGATTGGACCATTACCTTTAATCTGTATTGTAACGACATCTGAGTCGTTTTTCATCATAGTTCCCATCATCGCACCGCCTGTGAGAAGTCTTCCAAGTGCAACAGTAGCAATCGGGCTCATCTCATGGTGCTGTCTTGCCGTCTCAACGACATTTCTGGTTGTTGCTGCAAACACCCGAATCTGTCCACCTGCTGCAATTCCTCTTACAATATAATCATTCATTCCTATTCCTCCGATTATACATCTTTATTTTCCATTTTAACGCTTAAATACAAAATATAATCTTTCGCTGTCATCTTTTGGTGCATCATGTGAAAATGCATCATATGTGGCAGTGCATGTAAGTCCTGCCGCCTCTGCTGATGAAAGCACTTCTTCCATTGTAAAACCGTGCTGGCAGTGATTTTCTTCATATCTGTCAAAAGCTCCGTCTTCATTTAATACAAAAACTGCAAGATTATATATATTATTACGCGTTTTTTCTTCGTAACAATTATCCCATATAAATGCTGAATCATCTCTGTTCTGGGCATATGTATTATCACTTAATATATCTCTGAAAAAATGTATTGTCTTTAAATCAAATATAAAGACTCCGCCTTCTTCAAGTCCGTTATATACACATTCAAAAACACTTTTCAAATCATCGGCTGTTGTAATATAGTTCATTGAATCGCCGATGCTTACCATGGCATCAACTGTATAAGGAAGTGCAAAATCCCGCATGTCCTGATGTGTATATATTATCTCCTGATCATTGTCATATGTCTTTTCTGAGGCAATTGCCAGCATATCTTCTGACAAATCTATCCCGATACAGTCATATCCGTTACTGTCAAGTATTCTCGTAACTGTTCCTGTTCCACATCCAAGTTCTGCGATACACTGTCCTTTCTCTATACCATTTTCTTTTAAAAGTTCAATCAGATATTCACTCCACTCATCATATGGAATGTTATCCATATATTCATCATATACATAAGCAAATCCTGTATAAGCTTCCATAATTTTCTCCGTTCTTACTGATTCCCGCCACATTTTCATCTTATTTATATAATGTAACAATTTTTCTGAAAAAAAGCAATGTTTATTAAATTACCTTTTCCCTATTTCTTTAAATTTTAATTTATTATATAATAATTTTATATATAACTTTATTAACAGGGAACGTTCTATGAAACTAAAGAAACTAAAGTCAATTTTATTTAACCACCAGATTCAGGCTGCTGTATTCTTATTTTTATTTGTACTTATCACCATATCAGCCTGCATGCGTATATCGCTTTTCAAAAGCTTCAAACCACAGTCATACAGTTCATCTGATAATATTGACGACTGTTATCTGTCCGGAGCCAGATATGTCAATGTTAACGCAGATACTTTATATTATACAGGATATGATTATATTGACCATGACCGTGTAAAAGGACATTACTATTACACTCTTGCTGATGACAGATGTACAATTTATCTTATTTCCACAAAATATTTTAATAAAGATAATGACATTCCTGTATCACTTGATAATGTCTCATTCAAAGCCGTTTTAAAGAAAAATGATACTTATCTTAAACCACTGCTCGAATATATGGCTATTGACTTAAACTGGAATTATTCAGGATTGTCATCACATACATCAGCGATAATGATAAGCCAGTATCATTACAGTCTTCCATTATATCTGTGCCTTCTTATAATTACATTTATTGGCATAATTTCATTAGTATTTTACATTGTTAAATATTTCAAAACACTTAAAAAGACGGTGAGGGAATAAATCCTGCACCGTCTTTTATCTCACTAAGACATCGTGGGTTATGCGTTCTTACCGCAGCAGTTCTTATATTTCTTGCCGCTTCCACATGGACATGGCTCATTTCTGCCAATCTTCTTTCCTTTGATAACTGTACCAGAGAGTTTCTGCTTCTTGTAAAGCTCTTTTCTCTTTGCTTCATCTAAAAGATTATCCCACTGTGGAAGTTCATATAACCAGTCAGCTTTTGCACCAACCATGTTGTAATAGAGTTTTTCCTTATCGTAATCAAGATTTACCTGTGTATCCTCTTCCATTGTCTCAATTGGATTAGGATTCTTTAAGCTGTCATTGATTCCGTCAAGAAATCCTGTCATAATTAAAACTTCAACATTAAATTTCTCTGCAAGTTCTTTAACTGTTCCTGATACAGGTTCGTCCGGTGTTGAAAGAATCTGCTCATAAATTCCTTTTTCAAGGTTAAAATAGTTACCCCAGAACTGTGTTGCCTGATTCTGGTTCATCTCTGTCTCGTATGCTAACTTTCTCCAAGTTTCAAGTAAAGCCATGTCTTTTGCTTCCTCTCGCTGTTTTTATTTAAAAATAACTGTTATAAATAGAACCATTCACATATGAATATGATGCTCCTGATGAATACAATCCTGTTCCTGACTGTTTGGCAACCTGTGCTGCCGCAGAGCCATAAATCATTGATGCACTCGCCTGAACGCTCTTTCCATATGAACCGGCTCCGGTAAATGCAGATTTAACTGCTGCCATTGATGAACCTTTAAATGTCTTCTCATCAATGCTCAACTTATTATCAGCACCAATCGAAATGCCCATTGAAGCAAGCACCGATTTATTAGCTTTAGTATAATTAACCATACTTGATGCTGTTCTTAAAACTGAGGAACTCTCAGAATTACCTGCACTGTCAACAAGAAGATTATAATCTTTTACATATGATGAAACTGCCTTATAAATGGCATCTTTATCATATTCCTTTGTCTTGCTGCCATCCTCAGCTTTTATTTCCTTTTGTTTCCATAAATCGCTCTTATTTAATGTATCAATATCTTCGCTCACATTAGATGCATTATTACGTGTACTTACAGCATTGGTATCTGTTTTCTTAACATCAGTCTTTCCTGCTGTTATGCTTGAAACAGCATCTTTGTTGCCTGTTTTATTATAATAAGCATTAAGAAGCTTTTTATATGAGCCATTATGGATGCTTGATAATGTTGAATAATCAAGCCCGGAAAATATTGTGCTTCCATTACTTCTGTTTCCCAATGAAGAAAATAAAGTTGAAATAGAATTAGAAGTATACAAATTAAAACCTGACATATCAATTCCTCCTTGTCATAAACAAATACGGCGGCATTATCTGCCTCATGTCACGTTAATGCATATCCTAGTTATCCTGAAGTCTCTGAATCATCTCCCACATTGCCTCTGCAGAATTAAAATTCTCAGGAACAATGTCAACAGGTGTAATCTCAATATCAAATGTGTCATTAAGCTCACCAACGATTGATACGATATCAAAAGAATCGAGAATACCATCATCGATAAGTGTATCACATGTTTCAAAATCTACGTCTGCATTAACTTCTGTCAAAATGTCCATTAACTGATCCATTATAAAAATCCTGACCTTTCTTTCACTAAATTATATCGACCAAACAGGGTTTTATATTTACCCCTTTAGTATATCGAATTTAAAATATAACATCTTCCTGTGTTAGTCAAGCACATTTTTGAAAAATGAAAGTGAATTATATATTAATAATCTATTAAATAAGATCTTCTCTCGAATTAATCTTATCCGAAAATTTGAAATCACGGTATAAACTCGTTCCTTCTTTTTCGCTGTATGCTATAATCTTAGGCATTTTTCTGCTCAGGAACAGATAAATTCCCTCTGTAACAGAATATGCACCGATATTATAAAAAATAATCATATCGCCTGATTCCGGCTTTCCTATCGGAAGATTTTTTACAATTACATCAGCAACTGTACACAGTGAACCACATATTGTCCATTTTTCAGGTTCTGTGCCGTAATCTTTCGCACCATAGCCTGCCGCAGCTGTGCCGTCGGCTTTCACAAATGTATAAGCCGGAACTTTCATTGCCATTGTCTGTCCATAGTAATTAACATGGTTAATTCCACCATCAATTATACAGTAGTTCTGGCCCTTGTTAGTCTTTGTATCAGCAACTGATGACACATATACTCCGCATGTTGCGGCAATATATCTACCCATCTCAAGTGTTATCTTGTATTTACTTTTAAGCGGTTTGAGATACTCGGCAAACTCTTTTAACATATCATACGAATTATTGAAAGCATCTTCGCCAAAATATGAAACAGGAAGTCCAGGTCCATATTCAAGCTCCCTTGCATTAAAACCATATTTTTCTTTTAACATATCACATATTCCGTCAAGCCATTCAAGTTCTTTTGTGATATGGTCAATTTTCTTTTTCTGCGTACCTGTATAACACTGGATTCCGTGTATATCAATATTAGGATAGTTTTCTCTGTGTGAGACGAGTCTTTCAACCTCAGCTTCGTCAAGTCCGAACTGGTTGCCGCTTGTAACTCTTAAAAGCACAGGTATTGTAATATTTCTTTTTGCCGCACATTCATTGAGAAGTTCAAACTGGCTTACTGACTCAACTGTATACATTCCTACACCGCCACAGTCGTCCATGACATGTTCTATATCATGCTTTTCCTTGTTGACACCGGAAAGAACTATGTCTGACATATTAATATTTTCACGCTCACATATTGAAAATTCGCCCGGCGAACACACCTCAAATTTCACATTAAGCTTTTTTGCCGCATCGAGTAGAAACGGATTAGCCTTCATGGCATAACATATTGTGACGCCATCTCCTACTATTCTCTTTATTGATGAAATTCTGTCTGCAAGCTCATCTTTATCAAATATATAAAGCGGTGTTGAATTTTCTTTTGCAAGCTGTGTTATTTTTTCTATACTAAGCATTTTCGCCTCCGATATAATTTTCAAGAAGAAGTTTTCTGTCAATCTTACCATTCTTTGTTATAGGCATTGATTCTACCTGGATAAATTCCTGTGGAATCATGAACTTTGGAAGTTTCTGCATAAGAACATGTGTAATAGTCTTTTTATCTGCAGCTCCCTCATAGAATCCAAGAATCTTATTTGCGTCCTGATGGAATATGCAGCATGCTCTTACGACATCATCCACTGCGTTGATTGCCATATCAATTTCACCAAGCTCTATTCTGTGTCCCATATGCTTAATCTGGAAATCTTTTCTTGATGAAAAGCACATAAGACCATCATTGTTATAATATCCTAAGTCGCCCGTTCTATATATTATTTCATTATATTTGTTATTAAGAGGATTCTGAACAAATGCTGCATCTGTCTTTTCCGGATTGTTATAGTAACCCATTGTCACTGCTGTTCCTGAAACACAAATTTCACCTGTTGTACCCGGCTGTGATTCAGTGATAATATTATCGTCATCATCAAGCAGGAATACTCTCTCATTAGGAAATGCTTTACCCATAGGAAGTGTCTCGTCAAGTTCGTACTCCCTGTCAACTATATAATATGTGCAGTTACATGTGATTTCTGTAGGTCCGTATACATTAACAAACATCGCATCCGGATATGCTTTTCTCCAGAGATTAAGATGTTTTACCGGCATAACTTCACCTGAGAAAATTACTTTATTAATCTTTGACGGAACCTTGTACTCAAAGCCATTTAAAGTTGTAACTATACACAATGCCGAAACAGCCCATACAAGTGTTGTAACATTATTGTCATCAAGATAATCAAGAAGTTTTGTAGGAAATGAAAATAATTGTTTAGGTATAATCTGGATTGTTGCACCGCATTTTAATGTTGAATAAATATCTTTTACTGATACGTCAAAATCAAATGGTGCCTGATTGCCAATTATATCATTTTCACTGATGTTAAATGTATCTGTAAAGCAATCTATAAAGTCTATGACTGAACGGTGATTTACTATAACACCCTTAGGAACACCTGTTGAGCCTGATGTAAATATTGAATACAACGGGTCAATATCTAGAGCTTCACTTCTTATCTGTGCAAGTTTTTCGTTCTCTTCTTCTGTCACTTCATGTGTCATAAGCTCGTCAATATTAAGAACAGGACCATCAAAACCAAGCTTCGCCTGCTTCTTTGCTGATTTTTCATCAACGACCATAAGTTTCGCCTCAAGCGTCTCAAGAATCATATTGATTCTTTCTGCCGGCTGGCTTGGATCAAGGCAGACATAAAAACATCCTGCCATTACAGCTCCCATAAAAAGAGCAAGTGTATGACAGCTCTTGTCCATGTATACAGGAACTGCCTGTCTTCTTTCTGTGTAAGGAAGAAGTCCTGCCGCAATATTCCGTGCATTATTTACAAGTTCTGAATATGTCATGCTGCTTTTGTCATCAGCAACTGCCTTTTTATCAGGAAATCTTGCTGCTGAATTCTCGAGATATTCCAATACACTCTTTACCATTGTTTTTCTCCTATAATTATATTTAATATATAAAGTCTTTTATATTA
>OCPU01002789.1_pt1 | contig 10500 bp, 10 predicted proteins | sample 1538661 | NCBI WGS metagenome assembly OCPU01 (sample SAMN04571716, study PRJEB22368) | human gut metagenome | biome: human gut; material: stool | host: Homo sapiens | place: Luxembourg | collected 2012-10-19
CTGTTATCTTGCTGTCTACGCTTAGCCTGCAACGTTACCGCGGCAGACTCAAGACCCGCTTCAAATGCTGTGGTTAGCAGCTTATTTGATGGGGCTTCCACCCACCGGACTATATACCCTTTGCTGGACGCACGGTCAGACCTCAAAATTTCCCCGTATTTTTTTCAAAGCCACTAATGCTATTTTTATTCCTGCAATCATTCCAATGCAAATAATTATATATCTTAACCCAGTATAACGATACAATACTAAACCGAATAACGCAGCCATGATCGTTAATATCGCCATAAACAATACTGCCTTATCATTATATACTGATTTTTCCCCGGTCTCTTTAAGATGAACCTTTCTTGCGAATATAATCTGTGCACCTGCTAATACTATATAAGCTACCAGTGTAGTATATGCAGCTGCCATATAGCCAAATATATTTATACATATGTAATTAAGTATAAGATTGATAATAGCTGCGATAATCGAAGAATACATGATATAATTCGTTTTCTTATGGTATATGAGTAAATTAGAATACATATTTGATACAGAAGTTAAAAACACTCCTGCTGCAATAGGTGGCATAATATAAACCGCCTCATAATATTCCTTAGTAGCTAATATTTTAACTATTTCTGGTGCTAAAAAAGTAAGCATAACAGCTATAATAGCATACGATCCCATTAAAGCTAATGATAATTCTTTTATTCTATTTTCTTTTTTCTCTATATTCTGATATAAATATGGTATAAACGATGAATTAATTGCAGTCCAAACCAACAGTGAAATTGAGCTTACAGTATATAAAGTACTATATATTCCAACTGCATCATTTCCCACCATTTTGCTTATCATCATTCGATCTGAAACACTTAAAATCTGTGCTGCAAAAGCATAACCAATAAGGGGCGCACTTAGCTTCAAAGAGTATTTCCAATACTTTATATTTACTATCGTTTTCCCTTTTGCATATAATTTAATCCATAAAATTGCTGAAATTGCTATAGATACTATGTTAGTTGCATACAATCGCCCCACTGCAATTTGATCTGAACCCATTTTATTTAAATTTAAAACAACTATCATAGACAATATTGTTGATGCTAAAGCTGACCCCATTGTCAATACACCAGCTAATTTATATTTATATTCATATCTTTGTCTTAATAGCCAAAAATCCTGCGCCGGTGCAAAGAAAAACACTACAAGCATTAAAATCATCAGAACAGAAGGTAACCCTGTAATCCTACTCCAAATATTAGGTGTGAGAAAATAAATACAACCTAGAACAATGGCCATCATTGATGTTAATGTCAAAACAGACGATTGATATTGATCCCTTTCCCCTTCAAAGTCTTTCATTGCTGCCTGAAATCCACCTGATGTTAATGATAGTGTTGCAATTACATTCAATAATGAATACCAGGAATTATATAAATTAACCATTCCAATTTCACTTGTAGACATTATTCTCGTGAAAATTGGGACTGTAATCATTGATAATCCTCGTGAAAAAACAGACGCCATGGTATAAACCACTGCTGCTTTTACTCCCAAAGGAATACTTTGTAGTTTTTTCTTTAGCATTTTGTTCTCCTTACTGCACTCTTTCTGTTTTAATTGGACGTACATGAATGCACAGATAGTAGGTGTGCATCCACTGCATTCCTGTTTTCTGCTAGAATACCAGAATTTTGCATTTCCTAACAAATCACTCTACCATCACACACTTCGCAAGTATTGACCTTGTCCCTTACGCTTTATATCCATTTTTACAAATTACATTGACCACTTCATCAACATACTTTTGGCATGTATCTTGGTCAGGCGCTTCCACCATCACACAGGCAACCGGCTCTGTTCCTGATTCACAAACCGGAATACAACCAGTATCTCCTAGTGCTTTTGTAACCTTAAACACTGCAAACAATTCATAATGCTAATATTTAAAATATTGTTCATAAAACATTACCATGATCATGCTCCATTACTGACTGGGTATCCAAGCTCAAGGAATGTCCTTTATATACGATTGGCAGTGGATTTCTCCCTGATAATGTACCAGACATTGGCACTTTTTATAACTTCGATATATCTGGAATTCTGACCAGAAACATCTTTCTGTCCAACTTAAACATATAAGAAGAAAATTCCAAAAGAGGAAAAGCATAGGGAGAAACACCCAACATCAAGAGTACTTCGTAGCACGGTTTCTGGACTTTCACAAGTATTATCCGCTTCCAGTTCCTTCCCTCAATCCCCTCTCCCTGATCTGCCGTTTGTACAAAGAGCAGATCCCGGGATGTTTCATATTTAAAACTAACTTTTATATTCTAACTCAATTTGATAATATGTAGAAACTCCCATATATGCTAGTAATACAAATAATCCGACAAATTTTGCTGCTTGAATCACTATCCTATTTTGCCCATTATAAATTTTACTATTTTTTAAAATAGATGCATATACACATAACCATACGATCACAGGAAAAATCCCATAATGGAACATGACAAACATAAATTGATTATCAAAATAAGTATAATTTATATTCCCTAAGTATCTATAAGAAGCATTTATACCTAATCCAAAAATTAAATCTTTCCATGAATGCTGCGCAAAAAAGATTACGTATTGTCCACTTCTAGTATCTTCAACTCCTCTATTAAGTAAATTTCCTGTAATCTCTGGAAAAACATAAGAAACTCCCAATATTGCTATGAAAACCAGCAAAAGCCCCATTAAAAACTTAACATATCTATTCCTATTACCCAGAACTGCAACAAATACAAACAATAGTATTAATGTTTGTAATACCCAAGCTCTTGACTGTGTAATAAACGCAGCGGCAATAATAAACAATAAATTACAGTATCCAGTCTCACTACTTCTTCGAAGTCTGTGATGTCACTTCTTCCACTTACCTGCCACATACCTGTAATCCCCGGTTTGATGGCAATTCTGGCTCTGTGATGCAGTTCATATTTCTGCAATTCATCTTGTAATATAGGTCTGGTACCCACAAGGCTCATAGTCCCATTCAGCACATTCCAGAACTGCGGAAATTCATCCAGTGATGTTTTTCTGATAAATTCTCCTATCCCGGTTTTTCTGGTTCCATCGGGCAGGATCTTATTTCCTATTACACGGGGGTCGAAATCAATCTTAAACATACGGCCATCACTCATTTTATTCTGTGCCATAAGTTCTGCCCTGCGTTCTTCTGCGTCCATATACATGCTTCGGAATTTGTACATTTTAAATGGTTTTCCATTCTGACCGATCCGTATCTGTGAGAAGAAGATCGGACCCGGAGAGCTGATATAAATGGCCGGTGCCACAAAGATAAAGATAATCCCTGTCAGAAGACAGCCTGCCAGTCCACCCAGGATATCCAGTGCTCTTTTAGCAAGTGCCTGTCTGTCCGTAGCATAATTCATCGTGGTCGTCAGAACTGTATAGCCACCTATAGTCTCTACAAATTGTTTCTGCCCGGGAGTGCTTCTGACTTTTGCCAGATTCACATGAACTGCCATTCCCATTTCCAGCAGTTCATTTATCAGTTCATGGGGATATGGATAAGACGTATCTACATTTACAAAAACTTCATCTACCCATTGCTGACAAATATAGGATGCAGCATTTTTTAAATCTGCCACAACCGGAATTCCTTCAATTTCCCTGCCTGCTATATTTTTATCAATGATTATGAGACCATTGATGTTGTATCGATTATAATTGTGATTTTTTACATTCTGGATTACTTTTGGCGCAAGATCATAATTTGTTACAATATAGAGTGAATGTTCTCCACCTTCTGCCATTTTATGGATCAGGTGTTTTTTCCATATTATTCTTGTGCCATAGGACAGGAGTACATAAAAGACTCCCATAAGATACAAAACAGTCCTTGAGAAGCTGTGTCCATTACTGACAGTGAACAGATACAGACCACTTGCCAGTTCTATCAGGATCATCTGCTGGATAACGGAACGTAATTCCTGGTAATAACCTCTCCTCAGAACGCCTTTATAAGATTCAAAAATAATGATCAGAAATAAATCTGCCAATATTACAAAGAATATCATGTTGTGATATATTCCCAGTTCAAATATGTTCCGGACAGAACCATTTCGAACCAGATATGCCAGTATTAAAGACAGAAGTAAACACACAAGATCTAAAAATATAAAGTCCTTGTGTTTATACCATCCTCTTGATTTTTTTCTATACATACGCCTTCCTTAGTTTCCCCTTCTTTTTCTCATACTTTTTTTATTATTTCCAGCCCAACCTCCATATCCACGCTCCTTCCAAACATTTCTATGGAAACCCAGGCTTTTCTTTTATGTCTGTTGATTTTTCTGATATAACCTTCCATGCCCTGCAATGGTCCTGTGAGTATCCTGACCTGATCATTCTCTATGATTCCTGTGGACATGGCTACCAGCTGTTCTTCTTTTCCCAGCTTCAGAAGCAGCTCTACTTCTTCCTGAGATAGGGGGATGATCTCATCTCCTGTTCCCAGAAGCCTGGTCATTCCTGTGACTTTTCTCAGGTTTTCAACCAGCTGTTCCAGATTTTCGGCAATTAAAAAGACATACCCGGGAAAGAGGATTCTTTCCTGGATATGCCATTTGCCTTGAAATCGTTTCTTCTGTTGATAATAGGGAATAAAGCAGCGTTTCAGTATATCGCTGCTTATCAGCCGCTGACATTGACAGCGGATATTCTCTTCTGTGCCTGTTCGCACCTGCATCACATACCACATTGGATATATTACCTCCGTATTTTGGGTATGCTTCGCCATTCTGCCTGTGTTACAAGGCAGATTCTCTTCAAGATATGTAAATCAATATCCTTAAACGCGGCAAAGCGACGATTCAAAGACTATAGACCTTTTGTCTTATCTACACGTTATTATAGCTTTATTGCCAAAAAGATGCAATAATTTTTGGTACTTTTTATCATTTATCTGCTGCTGTATCTGCCGGCGTTTCCGTAGGTTCTGCTGTAGGTCGTACCATCATGTCGTCCAGTACACCGATATCTTCCTCCGTCTCTTTGCCGGCCAGCTTTTCTTTGTATTCTGTGCGTTCTGCACGTTCCTGGTGGTTTACCTTTACAACAAACAGAAGGCCTGCCACCAGAGCAATAACCAGTACATAGTAGAGCACTGAGGACATGAATTTATTTTTTTTATGTCTGCGTCTGCGAGATTTTCGTGACATTGAACTGTTCCTCTCTTATCAGATTATTTTGCATCTTTTGTAAAGATTGCAAGAGGTCCCATGCCTTTGAATTCGCCTTTGATCACAAGATTTGGCTGTTCAGAAGAGCCTGCTTCGTCCTTAACGATCCAGCTCATCAGATCATCTTCTGCATCAGCTGTCTCATCTGTGTCAGCAGTCTCATCTGCGTCGTCTGCTTCCTCTTCTTCTTTTTCCGGATATGCGAAGCTCAGTTCAGGCTCTGCAAGGTAGTTAAGCTCTCCTGTAGAAGCATCTGCCTGTACAACAATGCTGTCCGGGATTGTGAATGGCTCTATCTCTGTAAGAAGGCTCAGGTCGCCCTCTGCTGTATCAATGTCAAAGTCTGCATCATTAGCAGTTACAAGACTCTTCCAGTCAACACTGTCGATGTCACAGTTTACCTGTGCGTCAAGGGAGCCGGACATGTCATAGGAATAATCATCTGACATCTTGATCGCCATATCTATAAGACTGCTTGCGCTGACATAGTCGTCCATGTTGATGGTCTGTCCGTTGTCCAGTGTGACCTCTTTGTTCTCTGTATCTGTCAGATCATCGATAAAATCAGTCAGAGTAAAGCCTGCTTTCTGATCTTTCAGCTTCTTTGCTGCATCAGCTACCTTTTCGTCTGCGTATTTCTCAGGAGAAACCTTCTTGGTTACAACCGGAACCTTCTCGATCAGCATTACAGGTCCAAGTGAATCGAAGGTGGCTGTGACTTCACCTGTGGCTTTGTCCAGCTTCTCAATTGCAACAAAGGCAACCTTTCCTGTTGTCGGATCGATCTGCATCAGAAGTACATCTTTCTTCTTTACATCCTTGGCAGCTTCGATGGTAAGGGTTGTTTTGATAGCGCCATCTGTTTCGTATGTGATCTTATCATCTTCCTTAATAACCAGATCTACGAAAGGTGTCAGAGACTCATACAGGGACGGATTTACCTTCTTCTCTGTGTTTGTTTTAATTGTTTCTGTTGTATCTACCTTAAGGTCTTTCAGAATCTCATTCATGTTTACCTTGGTATTATCATCATTTACTTTTGTTACTACCTCTGCAACTTTTTTATCCTTGTAGGCACCTGTATCAACATCTTTTACGATCAGTTCCTGTTTGTTTGACAGATTTCCCTCAACTACCTTTGGAGCTTCCGGAATGATCTGTCCGATACTTGGGGCTGCATATACATTGGCAGATGCTGCAATTGTCATTGCTGCAAGTAAAATACTGAAATATTTTCTTTTCATAAGAATGCCTTCCTTTCTGTCTTCTTCTGGCTCTATTCTTATTAATTTACGGTTACTTTATAACAAGGCGGTTGAAAAACAGCAGCCTGTCATACTTTTTCATAAAATAAACGGATGATCAGTTCCCGGAGTGCATCTTCATCCACATGGAACTCATCATGAAGGTCTCCCTCCTGGTCTGTTCCCGGAAGCTGCTCTATACTGTCCTCTGTGAACTCTGCTTTCTTAAGAGTCTTCACAAGTCCCAGATACTGGTTGCGTGTCACACTTGTCTGGATATAATCGTCCATCACATCGAGGGAATCCCATGCTTTCTCAAGGTCATTCTCATCCATGGACTGCATCTTCTCAACATAAGCTGTGAGATAGGCTTTCTGTCTCTGCATACGGCCCTCATTGCTGAAGGACTCCTCTGTATTCCTGTACTGAAGGAAATCCTTTATGTTGCTGTCATCCAGGGTAACCTGTGCACCCTCTGCCATCTCCGGATATTTCTCCTGAAGATCGTTGTTTGGCACTGTAAGCGTGATTCCGCCTGCCAGCTCATTGATATAGGGCATGGAATCCTGGTTTGTCACTACATAGCGCTTCACAGGGATATCTCCAAGGAGAAGTGATACTGCCTCGCAGAGACTCTCACAGCTTACCTTTCCCCCATCGCCATAGCTGTAGGCATATCCGATGTGCGTGGTATAGAGTCCCTTGTCATTGCCGTTCATTGTATATCTGCGGATATCAGTCATGGTATCACGGTTAATGGAGAGAATGGTCATCCTGCGGTTCTTCTCATCCATCACCACCAGAGCAATGCTGTCTGCCCTGGCTTTATTTCCATACTGGGAGGAAGCTTCCAGCTTGCCTGTGGAGTCCACACCGGCATAGAGAATATTTGTGATACGGTTATTATACTGATATTCCTGACCTTTGTAAACAATATTTCTATAACTGTTACCCACATTGTGGGTGTTCCCTGCAGTGATCTGCATAGATTTCTGCTTTGTCTGTTCCATATGGATAAAAACTGCTGCAAACAAAGCTACAGCCAGGCAGATCACCAGACTGATGATGATCTGTTTCTTATTTACAGGGTTATTTCTTCTTTTCTTTCTCATTCTTCTTAGCGCTCTTTCCATAGCCGTATCCGTAGCCATAGCCGTAACCATAACCGTAGCCATATCCATAGCCATAATGTTTCTCATAAACCGGCGCTTTGTTCAGCACTGCGCCGAGGAGACGGATACCTGCATACTGTATCTGCTGCTTCGCCTTATCAGCCTGTGCCCTGTCTGTCTTTCCGCTCTCCACAACAAGGACAGTTCCGTCGCACTGCTTGGCGATCAACAGCCCGTCGATAACCAGATTCAGCGGCGGAGTGTCTACGATCACATAATCATAAACGCTTCGCACGAATTCCATCAGCTCTGCAAATAGCGGACCTGATACCAGCTCACTTGGGTTTGGTGCCACTGCACCTGTAAAGATCATGTCAAGGTATTTGTCATCTGTGCGGTAGATGATCTTCTCTTTGCTGATATTTCCGCACAGGTATTCGCTTAATCCCTTCTTCTCACCTACAATATCATATCTGTTCTGTATGGTAGAATTACGGATATCGCAGTCTATAAAGAGGATCCTCTTCTCAAGCCCTGCCATGCTCTTTGCCAGGCGGAAAGCTATTGATGATTTACCCTCATTAGCAACGGAACTTGTTACAGCTATTGTTTTAATATTGCTTCCACTTAACTGGATGTTTCCACGCAGAACATTGATGGCCTCATTTACGTGGAAAGATACATCTGATACATGTGGATGTATTACCTCTGTCTGTCTTCCCGTATATCCGGATTCTTTCACAAGATCCTGAAACAGGGATTCAATATTGTTATCTTCTCTGTCCATCTTCTACTCTTTCTTCTCTTCGTAATAAGGAACCACACTGAGCACTGGGATATCCAGATATCTCTTCAGGTCATCCTCTGTCTTTAATGTGGTGTCTGTCATGTAACGTACGCAGATTAGTCCACAGGCTGCGATAAGTCCCAGCAGAAGTCCAATCGCCAGATATTTTGTCAGTGCAGGAGTGATCTCATCCACTGCCTCTGCCTCTGAGTAATCGATAACTGTAGGTTCGCTGCTTCCTACCACCTGGTAAATACGGTCCAGTCCGATATTCATCAGACTGTTTGCAATATCTCTGCACAGTTCCACGTCACCGCAGGTAACTGTGATGGTAATAATATGGGAATTGTCCGGATTCGTTACACTGACCAGTTTACTGAGTTCTCTGTAATCCAGATCCAGATCCAGTTCTTTGATGACTTGTTTGAGAACATTACGGCTCTTGATGATCTTCGCATAGTCCTCTGTAAGCTCTGAACTCAGCTGCAGGTCAGAAACTGTGATCACGGATTCATTGTTTGTGATAAAAATGGATGCGTCCGCCTGATAAGATGGTTTCACTCCCACCAGATAATAGACACCTGCCAGCATTGCTGTGATCAGCATGGTAAGCAGGATAATTTTCCAATGATTGACCAGTACCCAGAAAAGTTCCACAAGGTCTATGGTGTCTTCCTGCTGTATGATCGTCTCAGTGACCACAGGCTGCGCAGGATTTTCCCGGGTATTCTTTGCCTCTTTTATCAAATTCTTGGTTCTCCTTCCTTATATGATCAAACCGGAGTTACAGGCCGGTCCGTACTTTATAGATTGTAATATGATTTCTGACATTCTTCAAGTGTATTTGACAAATTTTCTTCTGTTTTCCCCATTTTTTACAATTGCGGAAGGATTTTCAATAAAAATTTTGTCAGCATATTCCTGTCCCATTTTGCTGGCGACTTTTCTGTATGCTTCTCCTGTGCGGCAGATTCTGTACCGACTGTCGTGGCAGTCAGAGCCTACGAAGTGAAGGAGATCTTCTTTCATCAGCTTTCTGCAGAATCTTTTTGTATAAAATCCGCTTTTTCCCAGAATGCTGTCTGCATTTACCTGTATATAGGCGCCCATCTGTGCCAGGTCCCTGATCAGTTCCAGGTCACCCCAGAGGTTGTCGCAGCGTTCTACATGTGCGATGATGGGGCGGTAGCCTACGATGATAAGGCTGCGGAGGCGGTCTTCTATGTAGCTGTATTCTGCATTTCCTGAGAATTCTACCAGAACATAGCCGGAATCTGCCATTGTACTGACTCTTCCCTCATCCAGCATTCTGCTCATCTGCATGTTTGCATGGAATTCACAGCCCAGGTATATTCTCATTCTGTCTTCCTTAGCAAGCTCCTGATTGAATTCCTGTACGCATTTCTCCACCAGAGCGAACTGGCTGCGGATGGTGCGGATGGGTGTATCAAACATCTGATCTCTGTAATGAGGGGTTGCGATAATGTTTCTAACTCCCTGTTCATATTCCATGCGGAGCAGTCTGCGGGTTTCCTCCAAGTCCTGTGCTCCGTCGTCCACTCCCGGAATCAGGTGGCAGTGGATATCAAATAAACCGTGGTCTGTCATATTTCTCTTTCATCTCCCTTTATTGCAAATAACTGCAAAAACACCGTCCCTATATAAACTTATACAGGGACGGTGTCTGAACATCATGATTATGATAAATTATTCTTCTGTAGCTTCCTCAGCCGGTGCCTCAAGAGCTTTCATGCTCAGGCTGATCTTCTTGTCTTCGCCGTTGAAGTCAACAACCTTAGCTTCGATCTCCTGTCCGATTGACAGTACGTCTGCTGGTTTGGCAACGTGCTCTCTGGAAATCTGGGATACGTGAAGAAGTGCATCTACACCAGGTGCAAGCTCTACGAATGCGCCAAAGTCTGTCATACGTGCAACTTTACCTTTAACTACGTTTCCTACAGCGAAGTCCACAGCTGCTGTGAGCCATGGATTTGCTTCCGGGAATTTAAGGGAAAGTGCGATCTTCTCTCCGTTGATCTCTTTGATAAGAACTTTGACTTTATCGCCAACAGTGAATACTTTCTTCGGGTTCTCTACTCTGCCCCAGGACA
>OCPU01002814.1_pt1 | contig 10428 bp, 8 predicted proteins | sample 1538661 | NCBI WGS metagenome assembly OCPU01 (sample SAMN04571716, study PRJEB22368) | human gut metagenome | biome: human gut; material: stool | host: Homo sapiens | place: Luxembourg | collected 2012-10-19
CGACCCCCGTCGTAGGCTCATCCAAGAACAAGACATCCGGACGATGGATCAAGGCGCAACTCAAAGCCAGCTTCTGCTTCATACCACCGGACAGCTTCCCCGCCCGCCGATGCTTGAACGGCTCTATCTGACTATAGATATCCCGTACCAGATCGTAGTTCTCCTCGATCGTCGTATTGAAGACCGTAGCGAAGAAGTTCAAGTTCTCCTCTACTGTCAGGTCTTGGTAGAGCGAGAAGCGGCCGGGCATATATCCTACCCGCCGACGGATCTCCTTCAAGTCTTTCACCACGTCCAAGCCGCAGACAGAGGCGGTACCGCTATCGGCCAGCAACAACGTGGTCAGGATACGGAACAGGGTGGTCTTTCCCGCCCCATCCGGACCGATCAGCCCGAACAACTCACCAGAGCCGATCTCCAGCGACAGATCCCGCAGGGCCTCGACATCGCCATAACGCTTGGTGATATGATTTATATGAATCTCGTTATTCATATTTAATCTCCCCATATTGCCCGATCTTCAGATAACCATCGTTGCGGACGGCGATCTTGATGGCATATACCAAATTAGCCCGTTCGTCCTTCGTCTGGATACCTTTCGGGGTAAACTCGGATTTATCGGAGATCCACGTGATCGTACCGGGGTATTCCCGGCGATCATTCCCATAGTCGGCGAAGACCTTGAGAGATTGCCCTAGTTTCAGGTGGGATAACTGATCCGCCGTCACATAGGCGCGGAGATAAAGCAAGTCCGTATCGGCGATCTTGTAAAGCGGTTTGCCTGCCGCCGTCACCTCTCCCGGCTCGGCGTATTTCACCAATACCGTACCGGTCTGGGGATTGAGGATACGGCTTTTCATCAGTTGATCATCCAATTGCATGATCTGATATTGCAGGCCCTCCGCCTCGGCGTCGGCACCTCCCGTCGTCTTGCTTAAGGAAGAGTATTGGGCATCCAGTTGTTTCTGGAGATATTTGATGTTATTCACGATATCGTCCAGTTGCTTTTGGTTACCCGCTTTGGCGCGCACCAAGTTCTCTTGTCGCTGCTGCTCGGTCTTGGCCGTGGCGATTTGTTGTTCCAGAACGGCGATCTGCTTGCGGATATCCGGCTTGCGAATATCTACTGAGCGAAGGCTGGCAGAGAGTTGCATCTTCCGCAGAAAAAGCTGGGTACTATCCACGTAACCCACGATGGCGCCGGCATCCAAGCGATCGCCCTCCTCGATATTCAGTTCCATGATCTTTCCGTTGGCTTCCGAAGATACCAAGATCTCGGTTGCCTCAAAGGTACCGGAAGCGTCAAAATCATTGTCTGTATTACCGCAAGCCGTCCATAGAAGGCTGCATAAGCTGATAAAAATCAAATGTCTCATAAATCAATTGTATTTGTCATACTCTATTTAATTCGTTGTATACATATAATTATAAATGGTCATCAAGCGCTGTACACGGTGCGCCGCGGCGGTTTGCCGGGCCATGTCCTCGGCGTTGATCTCCCGGATCAGGTCCGTGACGGAAATCACGCCATTCTCCAGCTTCACCTCCGCTGCCTGCTTGATGCTTGTTCTCAGACGGATGATATCGTCATCGGCACGCATCAGGTCCGTCATTTTCTTTATCTCCGTGTTTTGCCGCAAAAGTTGCAGGCGGGTATTGAATAAGAAGGTCTCCCGTTGCACATCAATCTGGCGACGGCTTACCTCGATCTTCCTCCGGTCGTTCTTCAGCGTGTACAACTTCCCCAGATTCCAAGAAAGACGGACACCGGCCACATAATAAGGCTCGAAACTATCCTCCAGCATGTTCAAGCCCGGCCGGCCGTAACCACCTTGTACGAAAGCTCCGATACGAGGCATCAAGCCCGCCGTTACCTGCTTGTTTTGCGTCTCGATCCATTCGCTCTTAGCATCCAAGGCCCGTAATTCCGGACGGTTGATTTGCGTGGACAATGAACGCTCGGGTGACTCCGGAGTCCTCAAGACGACTTGATCCGTCAGCGGTTTATTGATAAAGGTCGCCAACATCTGCCGATATGCCGTACGAGACGCTTTTAGCTCAATCTCATTTTGGCGGGCATTCAGCAGTTCCACTTCCATACTTTCCAGATCCGATTGATTCGCCACGCCATTGTCCATCATCGCCTTGATACGCTCGATATTGACCTGCAACTCTTTTTGAAGCAAAGCGTTCTGACGTATCAACTCGTCTTGCAGCAGGCAACCGAAGTAGATTTGATTCACCCGGTCGTTCAGCGCATACAACTCACTTTCCAATTGCTCCCGGTTGGCGATCGCCTCAGCACGAGTCAAGGCACGGGCCGAACGGGTGCTACCGCCGTCCCAAATCGTCTGGTCCACCTGCGCCACGACTTGATACTGATCCTTGCTCAAGCTCGGGATCTCAAAGCCGGGAAGAAGCGAGGAAATCTTATCGCCATCGAAAGGCAACTTCGTCACGTCGCTCTGATAGCTTGCCTTACCGCTTACCGAAAGCTGGGGAAGCCAAGCCTTGCCCACATTACTCAAGCTATAACGCTCCGTCTGATCGATCAAACCCATTTGATGAATCTGCGGATAATTCGCCCTCGCCCACTCGTAACATTGGGTGATCGTGACCGATTCCTGTCCGCTAACCCTTCCGGTATAACCCAACAGGCTAATTAACAATAATACATATACACCTCTCATATACTCTATGATATGTTTATTAAATTGAACAAATCCATCATCTGGCATCCGGGACCATCAGCTGGGTTATTACCTCGACGATCAAATCCCTGCGCCTATCCATATATTCCTCAAACCGACCCATATCGTTATCCAAAAAAGCCGCCGCTAGTGGCTTGCGGATCAACAACGGGAAGACCACTAGGCTCACCAAGGTCGAAACTAAATCTATGACCGGCATCTTCCGTAGAAGCCCCTTGTCCATCTCCTCCTCTATCTGACGACGAAGACGCAAGATGGGCTGTATTTTTTTCGGGTCTCTCAGCACGGTCTGGAATAAACGTTCCGGATCTCTGTTTAACTCGCCCACCACAAAACTCGGAAACATCGGGTTCGCACGAACAATTCCCATATACAGATCAACGATCACCGGCATTTTCTCCAGCATCGTACTCTTCTCATCCAAAACCCGATCGATGTTCGGCAACAATGAAGAAAGCAATTGCCCGAAAATAGCGTCGAACAGAATCTCTTTCGTCCTATAATAATAATGTAAGGCCGTCCTGCCAATACCCACTTCTGCCGCCACGTCACTCATGGTAGCCGCCTCGTACCCCTTTCGGACAAACACTCGCTTCGCCGCTTCTATGATGCGAGGCTCCATCTCATTCATGTCTTTCGCTTCCATAATAAAATGTTATTTTTTGTTTTGTCACCATTGTTTGTCATTGTTGTTTGACACATGCGTCAAAAATAGTATAAAAAAATTACATAGCAAGTAAAACCTAAGTTTTCTTGCTATGTAATCCTTCTTTTTTTCATTCGAGAGGAAATACGATTCCTTTCGAGAGGAAGGCGGATTCCCTTCGAACCCGCCTTTCATTTCTATCGGAAGTAATTATTGGATCGTGCGAGCCTCAACTCCTTCGGTCGTAATCTCCACGGGATTGATCAATCCCTCCTCGTTGAACGTCATCTTCTCGATACAAGTCTCCCGGTGGTCACGTGTCTTGACCCCGGCCGGCCGGCGATGGTACACGATGTAGTAATCTTCCGAATTCGGCACATGCATGATCGAGTGGTGCCCCGCTCCGTTGGCGATATCGAAATTTTGCCGCAAGACCTCCCCGATACGATTGAACGGGCCAAAAGGAGAATCGGAGATGGCGTAAGCGACCTTGTAATCCGGTCCGGTCCAGCCACCCTCACTCCACATGAAGTAATATTTACCATTCTTCTTAAACATAAACGGGCCTTCCACGTAATCCTTGGGAGTTACCTCTTTATAAATCGTTCCGTCCTCAAACGGTATAAGTCCGGTAAAGTCTTTATTCAAGCGTACCATGTTGCAGTGTTTCCAACCACCGTAATACATATAATACTCATCATTGTCAGCGTCGTGGAAAACAAACTGGTCGATCGGCTGCGCCCCATTCACGATCTCGTTGATCAGCGGCTTACCCAGCAAATCCTTATAAGGCCCTTCCGGACGATCGCTCACGGCAACACCGATACCTCCGATCTCTCCCTCGTGCACGTCATTCGCCCCAAAGAAAAGATAATACTTACCGTCCTTGTTGATTACTGAAGGAGCCCACATAGCGATCTTCGCCCATTTCACCTCTGCCGTATCAAGAATGGCGGTATGCTTAGTCCAACTCACCAAATCCTTGGAAGAGAAGCAATCGAAGAAGGTTTGCTTCTCATATAAATCACTCGTAGTCGGGTAAATCCAATAGGTATCCCCGTAAATAATTCCCTCCGGATCGGCGTACCAACCCTCGAATACAGGATTACCACTCTTCGCTACCTCTTCGCTTGGAGCCTGTTTAGGACCCCCGCAGGACATCAAGGCACCGGCCATCAATACTGTGTAAAACAGGCTTTTCTTTCCGTTTATCATCAATAGTAGATTATTTATTAGTAAATCAAATAGTATCTTTTAATTATTCGAGTTCTCCATGTTCTTCGCCAAACCACCTTCCGAGGTCTCCTTATAAAGACTGGGCAAATCATTACCTGTCTGGCGCATCACCTCAACCACCTGATCAAAACTTACCCGGTGTTTTCCGTCGGAGAAGTTCGAGAACGTATTCGCGTCAAGTGCACGGGCGGCGGCAAAAGCGTTTCGCTCGATACAAGGGATTTGTACCAAGCCACAAACAGGATCGCAAGTCAATCCCAAGTGATGCTCCAATCCCATCTCGGCGGCATACTCGATCTGCGCAGGCGTACCACCAAACAACTGACTGGCGGCCTACCTCTGCCCCCGATACGGAGGCATTCGTACGCACCACATTTCCAAACAAGCCTGCCGTAGCCAACGCACGCAATATACGGGAATCACGGAACTCACGCGTCTCCTTCAAGTGATAAAGGACCGCAGGCATTACACCGCAAGAACCACAAGTCGGAGCGGTCACGATCTTCCCACCGCACGCATTCTCCTCAGACACCGCCAAGGCATAGGCATACACCATTCCCCGGCTCTTGATACTGCTGCCATAACCTTTCGCACGGATCATATAATCGGAAGCCTTACGACGAATGCCCAAACCTCCCGGCAAGATGCCTTCCGCTTCCAGACCACGACGAACCGCATCCTGCATCACTTCCCATACCTCAGCCAGATAATCCCAGATAGAAGGGCCTTCGTGCTGCTCGACATATTCCCAATAGGAATGGCCAGTCTTCTCACACCAAGCCTGTATCTCCTTGATCGTATGCATATCGTATACTTGCTCCGTCCTCAACTCATTGAAAGACTCGTTCGCCAAGGTTCCCCCGCCGATACTATATACGGTCCACGTATCCAGCTCCTCGCCACTCTCATTATACGACTCGAACAACATCCCGTTCGGGTGAAACGGCAAGAAAGTCTTGGGTTCCCAAGTAATATTTGTCTTCGCGACCGGCTGTAATACCTCAAGAATAGCTGCATCCGTCATATGGCCTTTTCCCGTAGCCGCTAGGCTACCATATAAGGTTACGTTAAAACGAACAGCGCCCCGGTTACGTTCCAAGAACATTTGTGCCGCACGCATCGGCCCCATAGTATGACTGCTTGAAGGGCCATGACCCATCCGGTATATTTGTTTGATTGATTCCATCTTTCTTCGATCTAAGTTTTCTTGTTTCTATACTTTAAGGAAAATATTATGTTTATAAAACGCATACAAAAGTACATAAATTACCGATACATTGCACATGGCAATGAGCACCGGATAATAATTTCCTAAATATTGCTGGGTTCCGAAAAACAAGGATTCGCCGATACACCTAAAACTTACCACGTTAGTGAGCATATAAGCCAGTATTGAATTCATGCCATACACTTTCAGCCAAGTCGTATACTTTCGATGCCCTTTATAGTCGATCCAATAATAGAACAACCCCATAAGCAAGAAACAGTACCCACTGCTCACCAATACCATCGAACTAGTCCACAGTTTCTTAATAACGGGAAGCTCGATACCCCAAAGCCATCCGGCGATAACCATACCCAGACCAATACCGAATAACATCCGTAATTTGAGCCGCTCGGAATATAATTTGTTCTTTAGGATATATCCGGCGAACAACCCGGTCAACACGGTTACCCCGAAATTCAAGCTGCTCAGTATCCATGTATAACGATACCAAGTAGCGAATATCACCTCCCCGTTCTCCACCGTCGCCCCATCCCGGAAACGTCTCAGTACGGTGCGATCGATCCATTCGGCCAAATTACTATCCGGTGTGTACGAACCTCCCCCATAGTTACCGACTGTAATAAACTCCATCGTTCCCCAAAAGATTAATAAAAGAGATGCCGCTATACCGATCTGTACCCGTATCCTTACATGCAAGAATAACAAGGAAGCAATCAAATACCCCATAGCGATCGACTGCAAAGTATTTGAATACAAATAAACCCGGTCCGGGTCCAAAGCCAATAAATTACCTTGGCACATCATACCGAAGACCCAAAGCAGTACCACCCGTTTCCCGATCCGCCGATATACCGCCATCTTATCGGGCATATCCTTATAACGAGACAAAGAGAAAGGCATGGAAACTCCCGCCATGAATAAGAATAAGGGCATCACGAGATCCCACGTAGAGAATCCCTCCCATTCCACATGCGAGAATCCCCACATAAAAGAATTAAACCAAGGCATATCGATCGCATGGGCCAGCGGATGCAACACCATCTCCAACACCACTAAGCAAAAAAGGTCGAAGCCACGGAGTACGTCCAATGACTCCAACCGATTTAATTTCTTCTTCTCCATCCGTTTATTATACTTTCAAGAAAATACGTTGGCGATATAAGAAATACAAGAATCCCCAACAAACAGCGATATATGCGATAGCGCTAACCAAAGGCTGGGCGGTCTCGGGCATCAACTTCGCCAGCCCTCCGAATATAGCCTCGGAAGTATAGGAGAAACGGATAAAACGCTGCGCCAAATAGATCGTAATAGAGTTCATGCCGATCACGGTAAAAAACAAGGTCCATTTACGCCACCCCAATACGTCTATGATATAGAAGAACAAAGCAAACATCCAAACGGAATAAGCACCTACCACACAGACAAAGGAACTTGTCCATAGCTTCTTATTGATCGGGAAGACCAAACTCCATAACAAGCCGACGATCAACAATACAGCTCCCGCTCCTACTAAACAAAGCTCTTTCTTTCGGTCGGTCAGCCCCTCTTTCCGTAACTTAATCCACTCACCGGTGAACATGCCCAGCATCGCCGTGGCAATCGCAGGGACGGTGGAGAATAAACCCTCCGGATCAAAAACAGTCTCGTGCAAACGTCCGGGAAGAAACAGGCGGTCAATATACCCTACCAAGTTTCCCTCGAGCGTGAACGGCCCCGCTCCACCGACATCCGGCACAGGCACAAAAGCCATCGCCAGCCAATAGCCAACCAAAATAAGAACCGTTATCCCCGCACGCACTTTCCAACCGAAACGGACAAACAACAAGGCTGCGAACATCCATCCCAACCCGATACGCGCCAGCACGCTCGCACAACGCAGGTGGTCAAATTCGAACGACAATAGCCCGTTATATACCAATCCCAAGAAAACCAAGGTAATCCCCCGACGGACGATCTTCTTATAAATCGCCCCTTCCGTCATACCTTTTCCTCGTTGCTTCTCTAGTGAGAACGGAAACGAGATACCCGCAATAAAGAGGAACAATGGGAAGATCGTGTCGTGATGTGCCAACCCGTTCCATTCCACATGTTCCATCTGCCCGGCTATCGCCTGAAAAAAAGGATTCGGAAACAATGTCGCCAAAGCGACAAATAAAGAAGCACCGCCCATAATAAAGAGCATGTCAAAACCCCTAAGGGCATCCAATGATTGCAACCGCTGGGGTTGTTGTTTTTGTTTTTCCATATAATCTATTTACATTTAAAGTCAACACAAATATACGTAAACTCACTTACATACGAATGGGATTTGACATAAAAGACGCTCCTAATCTTTCCCCTCGCATTTAGCCTCCAGTTTTTCAGCGTACGCTTCTTTCCTCATCAGATATAGATGAATAAAAAGGAGTTATAAAGTTCAGAAAACCATAGCGCTTCTAGCGTAGATATCAATAAACTTTTCCCAAAACGGCGAGGACGACTCAGAAAGTAAGGCTTACCTTTCGTCACCAATTGGTAAATCAAGGCAGTCTTATCCACATATAAATAGTTCTCATTCCGAATATTTTCGAAACTCTGTATTCCTATCGGTAATTTACGCATAGTCGTCATAACCTTTTTTCTTACTACACCTGTTGTTGAACAAAGATAGAACTTTTTTCCGGAACAAGTCTCCGATTATAGTTTTCATTCTATGAAATACTCAATTTTTTCTACACTAATAGAGGGCGATATTTTACTTTCCATAAGCTGGAAGTAGAATATCGCCCTCTATTTTACAAGACAGTTTGTCTATGAGTAAGCACTAGATCTAAGGCATACAAATATTTCACTGAGTAAGATCACCTCATAGCCTTAGCAAAAGCTCTAATCGCATAATGAATAAAATAATAAACAGCCTTATACACCGGCAAATCCATCTCATTTCTCAAAATGTTCCACTGCCAACGCATGGCTTTTAATTTATTCGAAGAGACCGAATGGTCACTAACTCGGTAAAGAGCCGTCACCGTATTTGTGTTCCGCGCTTTATACCCTTGCTTTAAGATAGAAAGCCAACATACATAATCCTCATGCCCAATTTCCTTGAAAAATATCTTTCCCGTCAAGGCTGAATCATACATGGCTGTCAAGCATCCTATACAATTCCCTTTCAATAACAAAGGATAATCAACCTCACAAGGAGCTATTATTTCACGTCCGCTTCGCTCACCATCTAGGTTTACTTTCTCATAATTAGAGAAAACAATAGCGACCTCGGACTTTTCAAAAACTTTTAACTGATCGCTTAGCTTATTCGGTAACCATATATCATCGCTATCCAAGAAAGCAATATACCGTCCTTTCGCTTCCTTTATTCCCATATTACGGGGTAACGTAGGCGAACCGGATGGTTTATCCGTCCGTAAATATCGAATACGGGAATCTATTCTCGCATACTCTTGAATGATCAAGAGCGAATCATCACTAGAACAATCATCCACAATAATCATCTCCCAATCCCCAAACGATTGAGCCAATACGGACTCAATCGCTTGGGATATAAAAGGAGCCGCATTATAACACGGGGTTATAATGGATACAAGAGGCAACACGTTAAAATACAAATAATTATTTAAATAAATAACGTTTCAACTTAGCGAATGCCTTAAGCGAACGTTTCAAGTCTGAAGGATTACGCAAACCGACTCTCAGCCTGTGTAAAATGTAACTGGCACGTAAATAATATTTCTTCCGTGCCCTATTACAGAAATCAACCATTTCCCCTGCGGAAAGATCCGGTAAAGACAATACGGTGTTATGTGTACCATCCGGCAAACAATACTTCTCATAATCCGTCTCTATATAGTTGTTTTCCCTCGCCCACTGATAAGCCTCCGTACCGGGATAAGGTATCAACGGGAAAAACTGGGCGGTATCCGTATTCAACCTCAACGCCAACCGAAGAGTCTCTTCCATGGTTTCCCGGGTTTCACCTTGGTTACCGACCATATAACAAGCATGTATTAACAAACCCGCCTTTTTAGCGTTGGCAACATACTGATAGAAATATTCCACCTTCGTTCCTTTCTTGATGTTATCCAATATCTGTTGGCTACCACTCTCTATACCCGGAATAATCAAACGACATCCGGCCTTTTTCATAGCCAACATCGTTTCCAAATCAAGGTCCACACGAGCATTACATAACCATTTCAGCCGTTTATTCAATTTCTTTTCCACTAACAAACGACAAATGTCCAATACTCGCTTCTTATTGGCTGTAAATGTATCATCTTCGATTACTACCTCTTTCACATCTGGGAAATTAGCGGCAATGTATTCGAACTCGGCCACCACATTCTCTGCGGATCGTGCCCGAAAAGCATGCCCATGCATCGTTTGCGGATAGACACAGAAATTACAACGGAAGGGACATCCACGCCCGGTAAATATCTGGATAGAGGGATATGTGGCAGCAGCGAAAAAGTAATCCCTCTCATTTAAATGTTCCTTGATAAATTGTGAGGCAAAAGGAAGATCATCCAAATTCTTCATCGGTGGCATATGCGCGGTTCGTACAAACTCCTTCCCGTCCCAAAAACAAAGCCCTCGAACCTCCCGCA
>OCPU01002815.1_pt1 | contig 10427 bp, 15 predicted proteins | sample 1538661 | NCBI WGS metagenome assembly OCPU01 (sample SAMN04571716, study PRJEB22368) | human gut metagenome | biome: human gut; material: stool | host: Homo sapiens | place: Luxembourg | collected 2012-10-19
TCGTCTTCAAGATATCCTATTGCTCCATCCGCCATATTCAGCACAACATCAAATTTCTTATCAAATGTGATCGTGCGAATGTCCGCACCCTCCTCTCAACTTCCAATTATTTGGAATTTTGCGACTTTTTTATTTTATTTAATCTTCTTGCTATAAATAAGCATCTACCGGCATTTTCTAAACAAATCACGCTGTTCTTCAAAGAGACCCTCAGACAACATATTGCACCAATCATACAAATCCCTGGCTGCAGCTCTTGTAATAAGAGCATTGCCTTTAACTGCAAATATTTCCTTCAATCGAATCACCTTTTCAAAAGTATACCTCACAAAACCACTTTCTGTGGCCATTCGTCCAAGTTCTGCTTTCAAGCCTTTCTTATTAGAATAATAGCTGACAGCCAAAGCAGGAAACAATGACAAATACTCCTGCTCACAAATTCGACAGCCTTTCTTCAGTATCGTTCTTTCATTTATCTTCATACTCCATGAATGATCGTGCCTGCATTTCCACCAGACGTTTTTCCTCGACTTTGCATTTACTTCATCAGGCTTCAAAGGGCAAGTTGGCAAACAGTAAGCTAACTAATGGATGCCATTTTATCAGTCGACCATAATCTCCTAAGAGCCATATAGGAGATTAAAAAGTTTGCAAGCCAGCCAACTGGTACCGCAAGCCAGACAAAGGCAATGCCGAAACGTGGTGCACAGATTAGGGCAACGGACAGACGAATCGCAAGATTCACTATGTTTGCAACGAGGAACGGACGCATAATTCCGAGACCGCGAAGAACTCCATCGGTTGCCATCTTGATACCCATGAAGATGAAAAAGTAACCAATCCACCTCATATAATCACCAGACACCTGATAGGCAAACGCCGTTCCGTCTTTTCCTAAGAACAGTGAGGAGATCTGCGTATGTAGCGCTTCAATGGTCACAAACGCAATGGCCGCAAAGCACAGATCCAGCACCAGCGCAGCATGGTAGCCTTTTTTGATACGATCAATTTTCTTTGCGCCAAGATTCTGGGAAACATACGGCGAAACCGCATTGCCGATGGATACAAAGATCAATGAAAAAATATTTTCCACTCTCATCGTTGCTGTATACCCAGCCAGTGCCTGTGTACCGAAAGGATTTACCACTGCCTGCACAATCATCATACCGATGGACACTGTGGACTGCTGTAAAACCGACGGCACCGCAATGCGAAGCATGGAATACAGCTCCTGCCGTTCAAACCTGTTAAAGGGGCTTTTATATTGCTGCATCCGTGCAAAGAAAATCAAAAACGAAAACACTGCGGAAATTCCCTGTGCAATCAGGGTTGCAATAGCCGCACCGAACACACCGAGACCTAGCCCGGCTACCATCCAAAGATCCATTAAAATATTCAGGATGGACGAAAAAATCAGCAGTCCTAGCGGAATTTTGGATTCGCCGATTGAGGTGAACATGGTAGAAAGAATGTTATACATAAACAGAAACGGAAAGCCCACAAAATAGACCCGCAGATACAGTACTGCATCATCCAGTATGTCGGCAGGGGTTTGCAGTCCACTCATCATCGAGTTGGCGAAGAAAAAGCCAAAAACACCAAGGACTATACTTAGAAGCAAAAAGCTGATCAAGGAGGTTGACACGATTGTTTTCATTTTGCCATACTCCCTGGCTCCGAAATAACGGCTCACAAGCACACCGGCTCCGACACCGGCTCCCAGTGCCACACAAATGAACACATTGGTCAATGCTGCACATGCACCCACAGCTGCAAGTGCGGAAGAACCAACAAACTGGCCGACAATAATAGCGTCGGCCATATTGTATATTTGCTGAAAAAAACTTCCAAGAATCATTGGCATTGCAAAAACCGTCAACGCTTTGAGGGGCGTATCGGTTATCAAATACTCATCTTTCGACATTATCATATTCCTCCATGGTATCTTGTATCGTAGTATCCCATTCACTTACCTTCTCAAATTCCGATTTGTATTTCTGTTTGTTTTAAAAATGGGCAACTCCGATTGGAATTGCCCACTCATTTATCACTCCAAAATCCAACGGCTTTGCCGTTGCCGTGCTTCGCACTCCTTGATTTTGTCGTTGTCACATCAGGTGAAAACAAATACTCGCTTTGCTCGTGCTTGTTTTCCTGCTGATGTTCCAAATTATGCGATTTTTTCTTGCTTGCACCGATTTCTGCATCAATTGATGTAAGTTTGATGTAAATCGCTGTTTTTTTAGTTTTTTATCAAATGAAGTACATCCCGTCTATTTACTATGAAAGTCCTGAACGGCAGCCATGAATGAGTCATGCTTGCATGAACGAATTCATGGATATCGGGCAGGCTAAACTGTATGAGTAAGCAGGGCAATCGCCCGGATTACGAATGCAGTTGGCAGTTACGGGAGTGCCATAGGCACGGAGTAACTGACTTTCATATATTTACATCTTAGTAGAGCTTTGCTCCTGCTGGAATATGGTTATCAACCATAACAAGATGAAGTTCTTCATCTTCTGAATCCTTAAGGTTATTTACTGCTGAAAGTAACATACCACAAGATTCTATTCCCATCATTTTTCTTGGTGGGAGATTTGTGATTGCAATCAATGTCTTTCCAACTAATTCTTCCGGTTCATAATATGCATGAATACCAGAAAGGATTGTTCTATCTACGCCTGTGCCATCATCAAGTGTAAACTGTAAAAGTTTTTTGCTCTTTGGTACTGCAACACATTCCTTAACCTTTACTGCTCTAAAGTCTGACTTACTAAATGTTTCAAAATCAACTTCTTCTTCAAATAAAGGTTCAATCTTTACATTTGAAAAATCAATCTTTTCTTCAACAGTCGCATTCTGGTTGCAATTTTCTGCTTCATCACTCTTAGCTTCCTTATTTTCCTTAACATGGCTGTCTAAGCTCTTCATTGTCGGGAGCTTTTTCGCTCCTGCTGTAAAGAGCTGTAAGATGATTTACATTTCTTTAAATCATTACAATATTTTCTTTAGCAAGCTGTACTAAAATAACCAAATTTGCAGTCTTTTTTGGTCATATATTAGTCATATTAAATTTTTTTGGTCAATTGCCTAGTCCTCAAATCAGAGGACTCTTTTCTATATTATATCGTTGTTTCTAAAATACATCCATGTTCTTGGCAAGTTTCTCCAAAGCCTCTCTAGTAACCTCTGGATTTGCCTCCGCATAAATGTTCATGGTTGTGCTGACATCAGCATGTCCCATTACTTCTTGAATAACTTTTACATTGGTTTCGTTCTCACAAAACCTCGAAGCAAATGTGTGTCTAAAAATGTGACATGAAAACCTGGGCAACATTATAGGTTCTCTCTTCTTTTTCTTTGCCTCTACCTCTTCTTCGGCATTGTGAGTATCAACGATTCTCTTGATTGCACGATTTACTGCCTGCGGATTATGTGGATTTCCAAACCGATTAGTAAATATAAAGTTTGTCATTCCATCAACCTCTGCAACACAAAAACCTTCTTCCTGCTGACGCTGATATTCAGACTTGAGCACTTCATACACCGGTCCCATCATTGGAATTGTCCTTATTCCTGCTTCTGTTTTAGGTTCTGAAACCCGAAACTCACACTTAAATGAATTGTCAGATCTTGTGTAATAAGTAAGACTATGGTTAATATTGATTGTTCGTTTCTTCATATCAACATCGTCCCATCTGATGCCTATTGCCTCACCGATTCTGCATCCAGTTCCAAGCAGAAATACAAAAAACGGATACCAATGGAAGAAAAACGGATTCTTTGCAACATAATCAATAAATTCTCTCTGTTGCTCTACTGTCAGTGCTCTTCGACTCTTTCTAGCACCACCGTTTCTTTTTTTCACCTCGGCATAAGCTCCATTTACAGGATTTCTTCTTATAATATCATCTCGTACTGCCAGCTCAAATGTAGGTCGCAATACAGTATTGATACTCTCCAAAGTATTTACCTGCAATCCCTTGTTCGTAATCAAATCCGTATAGAAAAATAAGACATCAGAATACTTCACATCCTTAATCTTTTTCTTTCCGAACGTATCCCTGATAAAATGATCCCATGTATATAAGTAATTTGCTTTTGTAGTGCTTCGCAACTCCGTCTTGGTAGAAATATATCTATCAAACAAAAAATTTACATCTGCACTTCCAGCAACATATACATTTAACCCGTCCATCTGGTCACGAACAAGTTCGTCTTCTTTCTGCCTAAGTGTTACAAGAGATTTCGCATATATCGTCCTTTTTTTCCCTAATGGATCAGTATAAATATATGAATACCTGCCATCAGTTTTACGATAATGCTCTCCTTTTCGTAATACTCTTCCTTTACCATCTTTTCTACAAGCCATCTTTTCTCCTTTCTCAAAAAGAAAAGAGCCTGCATTACTTCTGGTCAGCCATTAGTTTCTCTAACACTGCCATTTTAACTACTTGCGTCATAGTCATGTTATGATTTTTGGTGTATTCAAGCAGCAATTCATGTTCTTCACCATTCAGTCTGATTGTAATCCTCTTATCAGCAGGATTTTCAGCTTTTGGTCGTCCCATCTTTGCCAATATATCACCTCCATCTGAACATAGTATACTTTATGTCCGACATAAAGTCAAGTATATTAATGCAAACTCTTTCATATTCTTTTTAATTTATTTGTAGAATTCCTCGTCTTCTATATGAAATGTCTCCAGATATTCATCAAGAATATCAAGGTTCACCAGCACCAGTCTATTCATCTTATAACATGCTTTCGCATCCTTAGCTAACTGCTGGAACTTTGATAAACTCATCGAGTACATCTCTGCACCCTCTGGATATCTGACAAATCTCTTGTTATTTGTTTTCTTCGTTCTGTTATCCATTTTGTTTCATCTCCAATTCCTCTAATACCATCTTGCGTGCTACAGGTAACAGATTAAGCTGCATTATCATCGCTCTATCCATTGCTTCCCTAATCTCCGATTCTCCCGGAATGTACCCCGACTTAAAACGGACACATCCCTTATTTAAAGTTTGAATATCCTCCGGCATAAAATCAGATCTGTTGCTCAATGCGTGCCCTCTTATTTCTGAAGGCTCAACTATCACATGCACAGGATTATCTTTCAGTTTTGATGATAATGGAACAACTGAAATCTGAGGTGCACCACCATGATTACTTGCATCACACGAGACTACAATTCCCGGTCTTATTCCCCCTTGCACACCATGCGGATTTCGACCAAAATCTGCATATACAACATCAAACTTTTTATATTTGTCATATCGTTTTTTATTCTTATTCATAATCTAAAACCCCCTTAACTGCATAGCCAGCCTGCCATCATCTACTGTAACGATAATTCCTCCGGCAGCCTGAACTTGCGCTACTTTTATAAATGCGTCAATAAGATTGTCTGTAATAACACTCATGTTTGCGACTATTACACCATCTACCTGCTTTTTTCTAATCTTATCCACAATCTGATGCCACTGTCTGTCCACATCATTCTGTGAAAATCCATGTCGGCGTTCAGTGCCAACAATCATGTATTCTTTATTTTTTACATACTCATGAATATATTTACTCTGCTTATCCTCTAAGCGATCCACTTTATCCAATGGTGCACTTACTGACAAATACTCTATACATTCAATCGTCTTTTTCTTTCTTCTCATAGCCAAACCTCCTATGAAACAAGCATCTCTGCGTTATCTAGCATTTCGTTAAATATCTTTTGAAAATATGCCTTCTTGCTGCAATCCATTAATTCCAGCCTGGAGTCTATTGAAGTTTCTTTCTTACTCTCTGCCACATTTAGGATTGTATTGGCATCTACCTTGAAATAATCAATTATCTTAAATAGATTTGTGATACTTAATGCACGTTCTCCATTCTCATACTTTTTGATAGTTGACTCACTAATGCCAAGCTCCGCTGCAAGACCTTCTTTTGTAAGTTTTCTTTGGATTCGTAACGATTTAATCACGATTCCAACTTGATAACCATCATATTTCATCGCTATATCCTCCATTGTCCTTTGCCATTTCTCTTAACATCTCTACAGCTGCATCTTCTGTTTCATACTGACCAAGCCACTTCCCACTTGAATCATGTACAACTGTTCCGAATGCAGTCTGTGTAAATCTGCAATCCTTCACAGCCGGGACTTGTTTGTCCCGACCGGAATGATTTTCTGTTGTCGATCTACCAAAGGACTCCGTTAGCATCCAAAGTCCTCTGCATGAGATACAGTTATTGGCACCGGACCGACTTCAAGAGAATAGAGCCATATGCCCATATCTGTGATGGTCTTAACAAATTCTTCCAAATCATAAATGTCATCGGTAATCTCATTCAGGCTTCTGACTACTACAACCTCAAAATCTTCCTCTTTAAGTGTTGCAAAGAAAGCATTCAGAGCTTCTCTGTCATAGTCCCTTGTCATTGAGCGATCACAATACGCATCATTTATTATTACTCCATTAGATATTGCCTGATCTCGCATACTTTCAACCATCTGGACTACATTGATTTCCGCTCTGCGTGACTTTACAAATGCAATACCCTTTGCAAGCACCTGATTATCTGTACCTTCGTTTCCTACTACGTTAAAATCTCTTTTATTCATTTTGTTATCTCCTTTACGATTTCGTATTGGAGAGTTTTGGCGCCTCCACTCTCGTGGTGTGCTGTATCTTAAGCACATGATTATTGTATCCTGCCAGCCTTTAATTGCCGACCGTGTGCAGGCGACATTTATGTCGTGTAAACACGACAATTACTTTTCTACTGACACGCTTTTCATCGCTTTCATCATTGCAAGACACTGTCTTATCTGCAATTCATCCATATCTGAAAGAACATCCATTGCCTCAGATAACAGTTCTGATTTTTCTTCCTTCTCACCATACATAATGAAATCAACAGATACACCTAGTACGATTGCCAGACTGTCTAATGTCTGTGTCTTAAAATCTCCACCATTTTCAATAGCAGATAATGCCTGTCTGCCTATGCCTGCTCTATGAGCTAACTCATCCTGTGATAATCCCATTTCCTTTCTCCTGTCAGCAATTCGTAATCCTCTCTCATAGTCCTTTTTTCTTATCTGTGCTTTACTACTCATAAATCCTCCTTGCCGCCCTTGGAAACGAACAAGTCGGATTACCTTTACAGCACAAAAAAAGACGCACGAGGAAACCAGTATCATAAATACTGTTCGTTTCCCCTGCGTCTCTGGTGCTTCCATCTTTCGATGTGCCCTTATCAGGTGGGCTGTAATTTAATTGTCAATCGTTATATTCTGAAAGTCCCATTCTCAGAATGTTCCTTCATCATTCCCTCGGAATACTTCTTGAGTATCATCACTCGCTTGCATCTGTCACACTTAATTCCAATATTCTGAAGTGCTACAGCGGAATCATCACCGCATACAAAGTATTCCATCATTAACTTGTTGCATTTTTTACATCTAATTTCTATAACATTTCCTTTGTTCAATTCAGTTCGCTCCTTATTCATACAAAATCATCAATCTACAATTCTGTACTCGTAAAGGAAAGGGAAATCACCTTTGCAAGCCTTTTGCCGGGAGTTCCGATGAATGTCTGCACATTCCCCGGCTTTGCTGATCTAAAGCCAACTGATATGAATTGTGCTGTCAGCACACATTCACATCAGGCTCCAGCTCTTTCCATAAACCACATATTGTTATCTTCATAGAAAAGGAATATTTCCTTTCCATCTACCACACAGGTATAACGCTCTCCAACGCCGCCAGCCCTTGTACTGGCTGCTCTGCGCTTGTCTTTTACTCGTGTAATCTCATACTTTCTGCCATCTTCCCATGTTATCTCTTTGGGAATGAGCAGTCCGTCCTTTGAAAACTCTGCAAGTACATCAACATATACCTTATTGCTCAATGTAATCACCTTCCTTACAAGATTGCTATTGCTCTGGAAGCATCCATCTTCCTTGCTATATAGCCTTTATCTTCTAATATTTTCAGATGTGCATAAACACTTGAAGTCGATGCCACCCCTACCATCTTGCATATCTCCCTGATAGTAGGAGCATAACCATTCACTCTCTGATATTGCATAATGCTTTCATACACATTCTGCTGCTTCTCCGTCAATGGTGCTCTGTCTACCAGATCAATTCTTGCTGCTTCGCTCATGTTCCGCCTCCCTCTTCTTTACTCTATTGGCACCTCTCATTGCTAACCTGAAAAGTACCCATGTGGATGTACTGTGTGTTCTTCTTTTGCATTGACTGCCGACAGACTCCTGTCCCGGTACATGAGTCCTCTCTGGATACTGTAAAATCCAAATCTCTTTCGTATCTCATCCACCGCCGAATCCATCTTCATCTGCTTTTCACGCTTCTCCACACTTGAGAACAAATCAATCTGTTCCCAATAATTATCTGTTACTAAATCTGCACCTCGGACACCAACACTGCGGATCGGCTTGCTCCAGTTATAGTTTTCCTTAAATATCTGATAAGCGTATGCAGCTATCTCTCCAGTAATATTCGTTGCATGGTCAATCTTTTTCTGACGGGTAAAAGAGAATAACTCATTATCCCTGACACTTATCTCAACCACTCTGCAACGGAATCCATTCTCACGAAGTCTTGCTGCAACACTCTCAGCCAGAATGTAAAGAACAATCTTTACATCCTCATCGCATACCATATCCTTCGGTGTCGTTGTGCTGTTTCCCACCGATTTGATTGGAGCGTGGGTATTCTCCAGCTTGACAGATGAATCATCATAGCCATTAGCAAATGACCATAAGATACTACCCATCTTTCCAAGGTGACTGTTAAGCACATCTTCATCTGCCCTTGCAAGATCACCTATGGTTTTAATACCAAATAATGCAAGCTTTCTGTTCGTACTTTTGCCAACGTATAGAAGATCTGCCACCGGAAGTGACCAAGCCTTCTGCTTAAACTCACTCTTATACATAGTTGTGATTGCATCAGGCTTCTTGTAGTCAGAACCAAGCTTTGCAAATATCTTATTGAAAGAAACACCAACACTCACTGTGATGCCAAGCTCTGACTTCATTCTCCTGCTGATTTCCTGTGCAATAAGCAATCCATCTCCTTTAAGGGAGCTGCTCCCTGTCACATCAAGCCAGCACTCATCAATCCCATACGGCTCCTGTCTGTCCGTATATTCTGCATATATCTCATGTGCCATTCTTGAGAACCGAAGATATAAGTCCATTCTTGGTGAAACAAATGTTATGTCCGGACAGACCTGCTTTGCCTGCCAGAGTGCCATTCCTGTTTTCACACCGTACTTCTTGGCAATATAGTCGGCTGTTAAGACAATCCCATGTCTTGCCTCCGGGTCACCGCCTACTGCCAGTGGCTTTCCTGCAAGCTCCGGATGATGCAGATGCTCAATCGAAGCATAGCAACAGTTGATATCTGAATGAAGTATTACCCTGTCTCCCATCTTCATCACCTCCTACATTTAATCTGTCACTACCATAACCTTTAGTCCAAGTATATGAGTAATGTTTCTTACAGGGCATAGTATAACCCCAAGAATAATCGACTGTCAACGGACACATGTGTCCTTTTTCTCATTATATTGGATTTTTAACTTGAATAATTGGCACTATTGCTATATACTATGGAGTGAAAAGAGACATTTGAAATCAACAAAATGAAAGAAAAGAGGCGTATGTATGTACTCAATCGGAGAAATCATTTCAACATATAGAAAAAAGAAAGGCTTGCTCCAACAGGATCTCGCTGATGAACTTGCAAATGAAGGCATTACCATTTCCTATAAAGCCATATCCAACTGGGAGAGAAATCTTGCTGAACCAAGCGTTACCATATTTTACAAAGTGTGTAGAATCCTTGGTATTACTAACATGTATGAAGCATATTTTGGAGTAAATCCTGCTGATCCTTTTTCATCACTTACTGATGAAGGCAGGGAAAAAGCTATGGATTATATTAATCTGCTCCACGCATCCGGAATGTATGAAAAGCAGACTGCTAAGATAATTCCATTCCGTAGCATTGATATTTTTGAAAATGCCGTATCAGCCGGAACCGGTAACTTCCTTGTAGACGGACCGAAAGAGACTGTACGCATAGATGAATCTATCCTGCCGGAAGATACTACTTTCGGTGTCCGTATTAGTGGTGACAGTATGGAACCTGAATTCCACGATGGTCAGATTGCATGGGTATTACAGCAGGAATCTGTTGCTAATGGAGAAATCGGCATCTTCGCTCTAAACGGAGAAGCCTATATTAAAAAATTGCAAAATGATAAAAACGGAATTTTCCTTATCTCAATCAATGAAAAGTATGCACCTATCAAGGTTAGTGAAAATGACCGCTTAGACATATTTGGAAAAGTTCTTGGAAAATCTGATGCTTCTGCTATTA
>OCPU01002820.1_pt1 | contig 10409 bp, 12 predicted proteins | sample 1538661 | NCBI WGS metagenome assembly OCPU01 (sample SAMN04571716, study PRJEB22368) | human gut metagenome | biome: human gut; material: stool | host: Homo sapiens | place: Luxembourg | collected 2012-10-19
TCCATGCCGTGGCGGTACTTCTTGGCGTTTTTTCCACGCAAATAGACCGCCAGCCGTAACCCTGCACCGCAGCACAAGCCCACCAGCAAATCGAGCGGATGCAAGCTGGGCAGCGGGTTCGCAAACGCCACCGGAACGGTGCCCATCATCGCCATGATCTTATCCCCCAGCTCTTTGCCCTCGGCAAGCCGCCACGCTTCGCCAATGTTGGTTGCCACCAGCCCCAGCAAAATATAGGGCAGATACAGTGCCAGCAGCTTTGTCAGCTTTTTCGTGGTCACAGTCCACGCTCCTGTTCCTTATGCCGGACTTTGCCGGGGAGTTCTGCCGCCGCCTGCACCAGTTCATGCAGTTTTGCCAGCACCGAGGGGCGTTTGTCTTTGTTCAGCAGAGATGCCGAATACTCTTTGAACGCCGAGTTGAAGGCTTCTGCATCCGGGGCTTTGAAAAAGACCAGATACCGGGGCGGCACTTCGGAGGTGTCCTTGCGGATGGCATAGTCGATGCCGTACTTTTTGGCGTAGCGTTCCAGCCCACGGATGCCGGTCTTGCTGATCTCCACGCTGGACACACCCCGGTTCTGCCGCAGAAGAGTGCGGACACTTTGCTTACCTTGGGATGTCTTGGACTGGTACAGCCGAAACGCCGCCTTTACCGCCCGCAGGACAGTCCGGGCAGACAGCTTTGTGGTGGAGATCATAATGTTGAATGACTTCTGTTCGATTTCTTCCTGCAATGCCATCACCTCCCGTGCAGCAGGGTGATTTTAGCGGTCATGCTCTGCCGGGGGCTTGGTGCGGGGCTTTTCTGCGGGAGGTTCATCAGGCACCGGCAGCACCAACAGACGGTTGCCTAGCTTCAGAAAGGCTTCCGGCTGATGGAAAAGCTGCTCGTACTTCTGCGCCAGTTCTGGGGTCAGGGATGCAAAATCCTCCTCGCCCAATCCCACCACTAGAAAGTCTCCGGCAATGGCATCATACATTTCTCCGTTTTCATCCCGAAGAGCACGGTTCAGGGGCAGACCCATGAGCTTACCATCGTCATTGCAGATGATAGCCACTGGGTCTGCAAAGGGGTAAACAGCAGCAATCGTGCCGCCCACCGCCTCCTGCAAGGCTTTCAGGTTGTTGTCAATCTCGACCTGCTGCGGATACTGTCCCGGTGCAATTTTCAGCACCGACAAGGTGTTCTCGTTCTGTTCCATTATCGTCCTCCTCGAATTTGATAGAGATCTCCTGCCAGGCATGGGCGGCGTTCAACAGAGCTGCCACGAAGAAGCCGAAAAAAGCGCCGGCTTCAAAAAATGCGAAACCGATAAAAAAGTTCAGCATGGCACACCTCACTCCATGCAGATGCAGGGCAGCTTCTGGTCGTCTGCCATCAGGGTGATGCTGTGGCTTGCCAGATACTTCTGGAACAGGTAGACTTCATCGATGGTCAGCGAGATGACCTCGCCGTCCATGTTGGTGCGAACAAGAATCACCGGGCCGGTCAGGTAGTGCTTTCCGCCCATCTTCAGCACCTGCGCCGGGTTGTAGCAGAGCAGCAGCGAGGTGTTGGGAAGGTTCAGGCAGGCATCATCCTCCTCAAAGCAGGGCAGGATGCCGGGAGCCTCGTCCAGCGTGATGATGGTCAGCTCCATATCCGGGGCAATGGCAGCGAGATAGACTTCACCAGGCTTTTTTCTGCCGTTCAGAATCGTGTAGATGCGAGTATCAATGGTGACTTTCTCGGAACGGATGTGAGTGGTAGTAAAGTTCATAGACGTTTCCTCCAAAATTTTTGCAAAATAAAAGACCCGGAACTGGGTCTTTTGGTTCAGTCTGCGATCAGCGCGCTTCTTCCTGCTTCTTCTGTTTTGCCTGTTGCTTTTTTAGTTGCCACTGGTCGAGCAGCTTGATGATGATGCTTTCCATCTGCCGGGGCGTGTAATTGCGTGGAAAGTATTTCCGCAGGGTTTCGTTTTTGATGGTCACGGTGTCCAGTTCGCTTTTCTTTTCCTCATTCATAATGTTGTAGACTGCATCATAGTCAAACTCACCCTGCTGCGCCAGCTTTTTTATCCGAATGGCTTGTGAAAGAGATGGTGCGTTCTGGGAAGCATCCATTGCTTCTAAAAAATCCTGTTGCTGTTTTTCGTCCAGATAGGACAGTTCTACCGCAGGGTTAAAAGAGATTTTTTTCTCGTCCACCATGTCGAGCAATTCAGGGACAAGGTTCGTCAGACGCACAAAACGCTGGACTTGATTGCGACTTTCGCCTGAATCTTTTGCTACTTTTTCATCGGCTCTCAACTTCGTCCCAACTTGGGACGAAGTTAAATCTGACCTAGCACCTTGATTTTTTATTGCATCCAGCTTCATCTTGTACGCAAATGCCCGCTCGCTGGGCAGGATGTGTTCTCTCTGCAAATTGGAATCGACCATCAATATCGTGGCGGCATCATCCTCCATATTTCGCACAATGACAGGCACGGTGTCCAGATTTGCAAGCTCTGCGGCGTGTTTCCGACGATGCCCGGAGATGATCTCATAGCCGCCCTCTGGTCTGGGGCGGGCAATCAGCGGCGCAAGCACACCGAACTGCGAAATGCTTTCCACCGTCCGGGTCATGGAATCATCGTCCAGAACTTTGAACGGGTGGTTTTTGAACGGGAAAAGTTCGCTGACGGGAATCTGTTGTACCTGCTCCCGCTGTTCTTCCTGCCGGGACTCTTCGGTCGAAAAAATATCATCGAGACCTTTCAGTGCTACGTTTAAGCCGCTTTTCGGCATCCACCAACACCTCCTCGTATTATAAAAGAGTAGTATTTATAGACCGCTCTCCAGCGGTATGCTACACTGTATGGGATGCTGTGGATTGGTGAACACCTCCTACCGCAAAGACGGTTTGACGAAGGCTCCAACCACAGCTTCTTTGTTGAAATGTTAATCAGTTAGATACCGCCAGACGGTTTATTTAGAACGAGGTTACAAGAGCAAAGAAGTCTGTGGTCCTAAGCAGCATTGAATAATATAACGGAGGTATAAAATGGTCTGTGTCGGAATTGATGTTGCCAAAGATAAGCATGACTGTTGCATTCTCGATTCGGAAGGAACGACCCTTGTCGATTGCTTTACCATTCCCAACAACATGGATGGTTTCAAAAGTCTGCTACAAACAATCCAAGACTGTTCTCAAAAATCAGACAAAATAAAAGTAGGGCTTGAGGCTACCGGACATTATAGCTACAACATCCTTGGGTTTCTTCTTGACAATGATCTGCCCGTCTATGTCATGAATCCCTTGCATACCAACCTGTATCGAAAGAGCCTCAGTCTTCGCAAAACTAAAACCGATCGTGTGGATGCAAAAACGATTGCAACTATGCTAGTCTTATTACATCGTGATTTTGAAGGGTCTTGACTTGCGTTTTTGAAGCCTCCAGAATCGTGAAAATCACGATTTTGGAATATTGATTTTGACGATTCTGCCGAAAAGTTCTTCACATACACCAAACTTGGCTTTCCCAGACCTCTGCGTTTTCGTTCAATCAGACCAAACTTTTCGAGTTCCCGGAGCAGCTTGGTCGCTTTGTTGTCTGCGCAACACAACGCCCTCTTGACATCCTCTATCGTGAAGATAATGAACACCCGGTTCTGCTCGTCCAGCCAGCCGTTTTTCACAGACAGGCTCATGCGGTCCAGCAGGATGCCGTACAGGGTTTTTGCATCGGTGGACAGACTCTGGAACCGTGGCTCCTGAAAAAGAGCCTTGGGAATGCGGTAGAATGAAAACAGTTCTCCGGCTTGTCCGTAAAAGTAGTCAAGGGTCATGTGGCTTTTTCAACGTTTTGCTCCAGCTTGTGTTCAAAAAATCAACCGCCTTTCGTTTGAAAATAAAAAGCGCACTCTTTTCTTATTGAAAAGTGGTGCGCTATGTAATATAATGGCTATATAATTTAGCTATCCAAAAGATAGTCGATGAGATATTCTTTCGGAATCATGAAAGATCGTCCGACTTTCAGGCAGCGAATTCTATGTTGATGGATTCTTCTGATGATGGCAGTCTGGCTTTTGAAACCGAGTAAAGTTGTTGCTTCTTCGACAGACAGCACATCAGGATAGTTCACAAATAATTTTTTATAATACTCTTTTGCTTGATTTTGATTCATTATCCTTGACTTTCCTTTCGTTTTGTGCCTAAGCAGAGGAGCGTTTTGCCCTGCATCCCTCCTGAACATCCCTCCAATTTCCATTTGGGCGGTCCAAACCGAAAAAACAGAGTAGAGGAAAAACGCATCGAAAAATCGTGGATATTTCAAATTATTGTTCGTTGAGGCGTGAATTTTGCCTTTGCACAGTGGGAACCAGATATCACTAGATATCACTGGATGACACCAGATGGAAGATGAGGATAAAAACTCAAAATCCCTTGTGCTAATAACACGTGTGGGTTCGACCCCCACCACCGGCATTGAAAAGCAGCTTAGAATCGTAAGATTTTAGGCTGTTTTTCTTTTTTATCCCCCGCATCCGGCTCATTTTCACACTTTTGTCTCCTCCGGGAAGATCCAGACGATGGCATTGGCAGAAGATACCTTACTGGAGAAATCCAGATGTGTATAAATGTTGCTTGTTGTGCTGATGTCACTGTGACCCAATTATTGAGCATCTGCTCACAGGCAGGGATTAGGGGAAGTGTCCGGCAGCTCGACTTTGTTTTTGTCTTATCTCGTGCAATTTCCGTTACCGTTCCGTTGACCTTTGCGGTCACAACCGTATGCTGAATGCTGATTTTCTTGTTCTCAAAGTCAATGGCATCCCATTTCAAGCCTTCTCCAAGGCGATTGCCGAGTATATTGACTATTACAATAACAGCAGAATCCAAGCGAAAACAAAATGGATGCCTCCCCTCTATCGCAAGTCAAGAAATTAGCGCAACGTTCAAACAGCATATTTGCGATATGCAATTCAACGTTGTTGCTGTTGCATTGAAAAGTTGAATTGCTATAAATTCAGAGAAGCATCCATGATGGATTCTTAATGATTCCATTTTGATCCAGTGTCCAGAAAACTGGGTACATATCGTTTGCCCTGTACTTTTAATCCAGAATTTTTCCGTCAATGGAAATGGTGACCACCTGCCACGGAATGAACTTTTCGCTGGTCTGCAGTGCCTTTTTCGCTGCCATCTCCAAGCCGCCGCAGCAGGGCACCTCCATGCGGAGAATGGTCACGCTCTGGATGTCGTTGCTGCGCAGGATCTCGGTGAGCTTTTCGCTGTAATCCACAGCGTCCAGCTTCGGGCAGCCGATGAGGGTCACCTTGCCGCGCATAAACTCCTGATGGAAATTGGCGTAGGCATAGGCCGTGCAGTCCGCTGCAATCAAAAGCTTTGCGCCCTCAAAGTAGGGCGCATGGATGGGTGCCAGCTTGATCTGCACCGGCCAGTTGCGCAGGCGGGAAACTGGCTGCGCGGGGGCAGACGCTGCGCTTTCGGCAGCCTCCGGCTGTTCCAACATCCGCATCCGGGAGCCGGGGCAGCCGCCCTCTTGTGGGTGTTTTTTGCATTTGCGTCCTTATTATAGTATACTAAAGGCAACTTGTATGTTTGAATTCCAACAAGGAGGGCTTTTATGCAAAAATATCTGCCTGTTCTGCGGAACTGCCCCTTTTTTACCGGGCTTACCGACGATGAGATTTTGTCCATCCTGCACTGTGTCAGTGCAGCGAAAATCACCCGGCCCCGGGGCTCCTACATTTTCCGTGCCGGAGATTCCACGGAGGTCATGGGGCTTGTGCTGTCCGGCTCCACCCTTGTGATCCAGGAGGACCTTTGGGGACACCGCAACATCCTGTCCAAGTGCAATACCGGAGACTTTTTCGGCGAACCTTACGCCGCCACTCCCGGTGCCATCCTGAACATCAGCGTGGTGGCAGAGGAGGATTGCGAGATTCTGCTGCTGAACGTCAAGCGGCTGCTCACCTCCTGCCCCACCGCCTGCGACCATCACCAGAAACTCATCCGCAATCTGGTCAGCGTTCTGGCAAACAAAATACTGCTTTTTAACGATAAGATCACCCATGTCAGCAAGCGCACCACTCGGGAAAAGCTGCTGTCCTACCTGTCTGCCGAATCCATCCGGCAGTCCTCCCTTTCCTTTGACATTCCTTTTGACCGTCAGCAGCTGGCGGATTTTCTCTGCGTGGAACGCGCCGCCATGTCGGCAGAACTTTCCAAGCTGCAAAAGGAAGGGCTGTTGGTCACCAAACGGAATCATTTTCAGTTGTTGACCCGCTGACAGCCTGGCACATTGCCTGTAAGCACCGGCTCCCTTGCGAAAACCGGTGCTTTTTTGCAGTTGCACTTTCCCCGGGAGATTATTATACTTATAAAAAAGGCCGGGTGCTGCAAGGACAGGAGGGAAAGCGTATGGCACGGAACAAAACCGCGCAGGGCGGTATATCCCTGCGCCGCAAGGTCACGGCATGGCTTGCCGCGATTTTGCTGGTCACCATGCTTTCTACCGGCATTGCTACCATGGCAGGTCAATGGACGGTGCGCTCCTTTGATACGCTGCTGGCCGACAACGCCGTCTGCTATACGGTGCAAAACGCCCTCAAGGACGAAACACAGGCCTTTGCACGCTATGTGCGTCAGCCTACTGCTGAAACGGAACAGGCCTATACCGCCGCCTGCGCTGCTGCCGAGCAGAGCCTTGCGGCCCTGCCCTTCGATTATGCCCGCATCGGCGAGGAGCGCTATGCCCGTACATGGAACCTTTTGCAAGGGTACGCGGGGTACCGGCAGGAGCGGGATGCTTTTTTGCAGCTTTCCCCCTCGGCAGATACCTATATTGAACAGATGTACCATGTGATGGCACTGCAGGACTACCTTGCCGAGTATGCGCTGCGGCTGACGCAGGCCACGCTGGAACAGGAAAACACCCTTTACAGCAGCACGGCGGCTCACATCAGGCATCTGCCGTGGCTGTATCTGGGGCTGTTCCTGACGGCGGCTGTACTGGTGCTGCTGCTCATCCGGGTGCTGAGCCGCGCGGTGGTGCGTCCGCTGCTGCGGCTGGCGCAGGCTTCCCGCAGCATTGCCGAGGGGGATCTTTCAAGCCCGGATCTACCGGTGAAAAGCAGCGACGAAGTGGGGCGGCTGACGGGAACCTTCAACCAGATGAAGCACGCCATGGCGCAGCAGCTGACCACCCAGCAGGCCTTGCACCGGGAAGAGGTGCGGAACCTTGCACTGGAAAAGGATCTGGAGCACACCCGGCTGGAGGTGCTCAAAAGTCAGGTGAATCCGCATTTTCTGTTCAACACCCTGAACATGATCTCCTGCATGGCGCGGCTGGAGGATGCTGCCACCACCGACCAGATGATCGTGCATCTGGGCAGTTTGTTCCGGCACAACCTGCGCACCAAGCGTCAGCAGATCACGCTGGAGGAGGAACTGGACGGGCTGGAGGACTACATTTATTTGCAGCAAATGCGGTTCGACGGACGCATTGCCGTAGAAAAAAGCATCCGGGTGCAGCCTGCGGCGGTTTTGGTGCCGTCCTTTATGCTGCAGCCGGTGGTGGAAAACGCTTACTCGCACGGGCTCAAGTCCCGCGAGGAAGGCGGACGCATCCTGCTGCGGGCATGGATGCAGGGCAAGGTGCTGGTGCTCACGGTCGCGGACAACGGCAAGGGAATGACCCCAGAGGAACTGGACGCTGTGCAAACTAAAATTGCCCAGAGCGAACAGACCGGACGCAGCATTGGCCTTGGCAACATTTCCCGCCGCATCGGGATGCTGTATCCGGGCGGAAAAATGCAGATATACAGCCGCGCAGACTGCGGTACTGTGGTGCGGTTTGAGCTCCCGCAGACGCAGCAGCCGGAAGAAAAGGAGGAGACGCTCTCGTGAAGTGCAAATTGCTGGTGGCAGAGGATGAATTGATCGAGCGCAAGGTGCTGTGCCGGACTTTGCAGAAGTATCTGGGAGACCTGATCTGCCTGTATGAAGCCAAAAACGGCAGAGAGGCTCTGGAAATTTTTGCCCGCGAAGCGCCGCAGGTGGCTGTGCTGGACATTGAAATGCCGGGTCTCACCGGGCTGGAGGTGGCGCGCAAGATCCGAGAAACAGACAGAAATTGCGCCATCCTGTTCCTGACCGGCTTTGATAAGTTCGACTATGCACGGCAGGCGATCTCTGTACGGGCGATGGACTATCTGCTCAAGCCTTACAACGAGCAGGAACTGGTATTCGCGGTGGAGGATGCCATCCGGCAGGTGTCGGTGCCGCTGCCTGCCCGCCCGGCACAGCCCCCTGCGCTTGAACAGCCTGTCCGCCGGGAAGAGGACGAGGATATGCGTACCGCCATCATCCGTGCCGAGATCAGCCGCTTTATCGACGCACACTATAGGGAGGATATCTCCATGCAGGATGCCGCCGCTGCGCTGCGCTACTCGGACGCCTACTTCTGCAAGCTGTTCAAGCAGTGTTTTAAGGTAAACTTTTCGGCCTACCTGAACGAATACCGGGTGAACAAGGCGCGCCAGCTGATTTTGGACCCGCGCCTGAGCCTGAAGGATATCGGCGCTGCTGTGGGTTACAGCGACGCCAACTATTTTACAAGGGTGTTCAAGCGCCTGACCGGCCAGACCCCTTCGGAATACCGCGTAGCCGCAGCGGAAAAAGCGGCACAAGGATAAATCGGATCCCAAAGAAGCACTCGTTCTTTCCTGCCTGTCAGCAGGAGAGGAACGAGAGCTTTTTTATTTTTGCCAGTTTCTTTCGTCCAAAAAACACAAAAATTGTACTTGGATACAACAAAGACAAAATCGTACTGCGTTTCACAAAATAATCCGGTTTCGCAAAAATGAACGAGTTGTTAAAATATAATCATAGAAAAAATGCGAAAAGAGAGGATGCCATTCATGAAGAGAAGAACGTTTCTGTCGCTGATGGGCGCAGCGGCACTGACCAGCAGCATGATGCTTACCGGCTGCGGCGCCGGCTCCGGTGACGACCGCAAGATCGTGCGCATCGGCCATGTGCAGTCCCAGACCCACCCGGATCATCTGGGACTGGAAGCCTTTGCCAACTACATCAACGAGAAGCTGGGCGACAAGTACCGTGTGGAGGTGTACCCCAGCGAGTTGCTGGGCTCCCAGACCGAAATGGTGCAGCTGACCCAGACCGGTGCCATCGACTTTGTGGTGGCGTCCACTGCCATCATGGAGACCTTCAGTGCCAAATACCAAATCTTCAACCTGCCTTACCTGTTCTCCAGCGTAGAAGCCTACCACGAGGCGATGGACGACCCCGAGGTGACAGACCCCATTTTCAAGACCACTTCCAAGGCCGGTCTGGAAACGGTGGCATGGCTGGATGCCGGCACCCGCAACTTCTACACCATCAAGACCCCCATCAACCAGCCCTCCGACCTGAAGGGTCTGAAGATCCGCGTGCAGCAGTCGCCCACCAACGTGGAAATGATGCGTCTGCTGGGCGGCACGGCGACCCCCATGGGCTTCGGCGATGTGTACACCGCACTGCAGGCCGGTATTCTGGACGGTGCCGAAAACAACGAGCTGGCTCTGACCGATAACGGTCACGGCGATATCTGCAAGTATTACTCCTACGATATGCACCAGATGGTGCCGGATCTGCTGGTGGCAAACTACGCCTTCCTGAACGAGCTCAGCGACGAGGAGCGCGCGATCTTTGAAGAGGGTTTCCAGATCGTGAAGCGCACCGAGCAGGATGCCTGGGAGGATGCTGTGGCTGAGGCAAAAGATAAGGCCGAGAATGAGCAGCACGTCAATTTTATTTACCCGGACACTGCACCGTTTCAGGAGGCTATGGCCCCCCTGCACGATTCCGTGCTGGCAGCAAACCCGGAACTGCAGCCCATTTATGACCTGATCCAGCAGCACAACGCTGCCCATACTGCGGACTGAGGAGGAGCATCATGGAAAAACTGAGAAATACCCTGAACAAGGTGCTCAACCTGCTGGCAGGTCTGAGCATGACGGTCATGGTGGTGCTGACCACCTATCAGGTCATCGTACGTTATATCTTCAACTCTCCCTCCACATGGTCGGAGGAACTGGTGGGTTATCTGTTCGGCTGGAGCACCATGCTGGGTGCCACCATCGTCTCCGGCGAGCGCGGCCACATGAACATTCCCGTGCTGGTGGACCGGTTCAACCCCACCATGCGCAAGGCGTTCCACATCTTTGCCGAGGTCATCGCCTTCATCTTCTCTGCGACCATTCTGGTGTTCGGCGGTTTTCAGGTGTCCCAGCTGGCTATGGGACAGCAGACCTCCTCGCTGGGCGTTGCCGTGGGCGTGTTCTACTGGGTCATGCCCATCTGCGGCGTGATCATTCTGGTGTATTCCGTGCTGAACATTATCGGCATCGCCA
>OCPU01002823.1_pt1 | contig 10404 bp, 9 predicted proteins | sample 1538661 | NCBI WGS metagenome assembly OCPU01 (sample SAMN04571716, study PRJEB22368) | human gut metagenome | biome: human gut; material: stool | host: Homo sapiens | place: Luxembourg | collected 2012-10-19
AGCGACGCCCAGACAGCCAAAGGCTTCATTGAATACGGCAAACTGATCTCATCGACCTCACTGAACTATGTGCGTACTTTCGCCCGCAAACATCATCTCGATGTATTGGCGGCTTATGAAATAGAAAGCTACCAGACAGACCACGCTTCGGGTGAAAAGTCCAAACTCCCCAGTGATAAACTGACAGAACCGGATAATGCCGCCGTATTGAACAGTTTTAAGTCTGCCACCCAAGCCTATCGGATGATTTCTTATCTATCACGACTGAATTATGACTATGACGACCGTTACTACATCGCCGGAAGTTACCGTCGCGACGGAAGTTCACGCCTTTCACCCAACAACCGCTGGGGAAATTTCTGGTCTGTGTCAGGTATGTGGCATTTAGGCAACGAGAATTTCATGAAAGCCGTAAAGCCAGTTCTGAGTGATGTCAAAATACGTGCCTCGTATGGTGTAAACGGAAATCAGCCCGGTTCATACTACGGCTACAAAGGATTGTACAGTTATGGAGAAAACTACATGGAGGCAGCCGGATCGTATGAATCGGCACAACCCAATGATCTGTTGACATGGGAAAAGAATTACAGCCTGAATCTGGGCATCGATCTTTCATTTATCAATCGTATTTTTGCGAGTCTGGAATATTACAACCGGGATACCAAAGACTTGCTTTACAGTCTCCCCATCAGCGCCACTACCGGATTTACCAGTTATTTAAGCAACATCGGACGCCTGAACAACAAGGGAGTAGAGTTTGAATTGCGTACGCTGAATGTTGTTTCCAACGACTTTAACTGGACCAGTGTTTTCAACCTGAGCCATAACCGGAATAAGATCGTTTCACTCAACGGACTATTAGACCAGACGATTGAGGGAACATGGTTCATCCATAAAGTGGGACTCCCCTATCATACGTTTTATGTAAAAGAGTTTGCCGGAGTAGACCCGCTGACCGGTTCTGCCCAATATTATCTGAATACAAAAAATGAAGACGGAAGCTACAATCGGGAACTCACCACCGACGCTGCCAAAGCAGAATCTATTCCGTACAAAACCGCTACTCCCAAAGTATCAGGAGGATTCACCAATATTCTGAATTACAAATGGATAGACCTGACCTTTACACTAACTTATTCACTGGGCGGTTACTCGTTCGACAAACTGGGAACTTATATTGAAAACGGCAGCAGTTCCATCTACAGTTCACGATACAACTTGCCCGCATACATGATGAACCGTTGGCAAAAGCCCGGAGATCAGACGGATACCCCACGTTTCGTATATGGTGAACCGGCTACTTCCACCAACTCGTCCCGCTATATCCACAGTACCGATCATTTACGCCTGAAAAACTTTACCCTCGGCTTCACACTGCCCAACCAGTGGACTCAAAAGCTGATGATTGACAAAGTACGGGTATATTTCTCGGGAAATAATCTGCTGACCTGGGCCAAATGGAAACAGTATGACCCCGAAACACCCGTTAACGGTGAAGTCTTTTGTGAGGCTCCCGCCATGCGTACTTTCAGTTTCGGAGCTCAATTATCATTCTAACATCCCTATCATTCTAACTAAATAAACAACATAATGAAACGAATTCATATATACATACTTACAGCAATGGCTCTACTGAACAGCTCCTGCTCGGCAGACTGGCTAGACCTTAACACCACCAGCTCGGTAGAAACCGGACAGGCCATCGTAACACTGGACGATGCCCAGATCGCTCTGAACGGAATTTATCGTCTGGCATCCGGCCATAGCTACTACGGAGACAACTATTGGTATTACGGCGATTGCCGTGCCACCGATGTACAGGCACGTATCACCAAAGGAGACGGAAAACGTGTATCTCCCTACTACGAATACAATGTGCTCGCTTCCGATAATCTGAATATTGTACTGCCGTGGAATACTGTTTATAAAGTAATACGACAGACAAATAATCTGATACAGAAAATAGAGTCGGGCAGTATTCAAAGCAGTGATACTAAAGAATTGAACCGCATCAAGTCCGAAGCACTGGTGATGCGGGGACTTTCCCTCTTCAACCTGACCCGGTTGTTCGGAATGCCTTATACGAATGACAAGGGGGCTTCATTGGGAGTACCCATCGAGACCTCCCCTTCCGATCCCACACATAAACCGTCACGCAGCACTGTAGCGCAATGCTACGAACAGGTAGTCAGCGACATGAGCAATGCACTGTCCGAATTGAGACAAGAGACATCCAATGGCTATATAAACTACTGGGCAGCTCAGGCATTACTGTCAAGAGTCTATCTGAATATGGGTGAATATCAGAAGGCTTATGATGCCGCTACGGACGTCATCAAAAACAACGGCGGACGTTATCAGCTTTACAGCTATGAGGAATATCCCAATGTATGGGGACAGGATTTCCAGTCCGAATCATTATTCGAACTTTACATCACTTTATCCGAACCTTCAGGAGGTACGGGCGGTGAGGGCGCTCCGATGGTTTATGCCAACGAAGCAACGGTCGACTGGAATAATCTGATCTTGTCGGAAGATTTCCTGAACCTGCTGAATGAAGACCCCAAGGATGTACGCCACTGCCTGACGAAGGAATCTGTCATCGAAAACAACACCGGACTTCCGGCTGCCGCCATGCACGAGAAAGTCTATCTTGCCAAGTTCCCCGGCAAGACCGGAGATGATCCCAAAACTAATAACATTTGCATCATCCGCCTTTCTGAAGTCTATCTGAACGCGGCTGAAGCGGGACTGAAAAAAGGAACGGATCTTGAAGAAGCACAAGGTTATCTGAATGACATCATCAGCCGCCGTACCACGGATACCAGTCAGCAAGTATCAACGGAGACTTTTACTCTGGACAGGATTCTTAAGGAGCGCCGAAAGGAACTGGTTGGCGAAGGGGAAGTCTTCTATGACTACTTGCGCAATGGTCTGGCTATTGAACGCAAGGGCAGCTGGCATCTTGAGACTTTAAAAGCGTCTAACGCACAAAAGATAGAAGCTACCGATCTGAGAATAGCTCTGCCTATTCCACAAAGCGAGATAGATGCCAATCCGAATATACAGCAGAATCCAAGGTAAGCAACGTCAATTGATGTATACCATTTCCGGAATAAGCTGGCTATATTCACGTGTTTAGCCTCTTCCCGATATCAAAGAAGGTACATTTCACCAAAGAATGAAGTGTACCTTCTTTGTCTTTCAGCAGCAGTTCCCACTCTCCGGTTTCTCTCCTCCTTAGTGAACGAACCGATAAAACACCCCCTTTTTCACCGGCATCTATTGTAGGCAGAATTGTTTTTCCTATTTTTGCACTTGACAGAAAATTATTAAGGCTACTTTATGAGAAACATTATAGATAAGATGAACTCTTTGTATCCCATTTCGGATGAAACGATACAAATACTAAAAGAAAATACAGTATTATGTCATTTTCCAAAGAGACATCAACTGATAGAGGCTGACAAATTTTGCAAATCGGCTTATTTTATTGAAGAAGGAATGACCCGCTCTTTCTGGCTGGTAAACGGAGAGGAAATAACGACTTCCTTTGCGTGCGAAGGAGCGATCGTCTTCAGCATGGATGAATTGTATTATAATAAGATGAGTGAAGAATTTGTGGAAACGCTTGAGGACGTCGTCGCATACAGAATATCACTAACCGATCTGCTCCGGCTGTTTCAGACCAATATCGAACTGGCAAACTGGGGAAGAGTGATTCATCAAAACGAATACAGACGCCTGCACCGTTCGCACAAAGACCGCCTCACCCTGTCTGCAAAAGAAAGATATGAAGCATTCAAACTTCAGTTTCCTCAAATGTGCCAGCGGATACAATTGGGATATATCGCCTCTTATCTGGGCATCACACTATCAACACTCAGCCGCCTCAGAGCATACAAATAATTCCCATACACGGCAAGATTTTGATGCAGGACAAATTTTTAAACTTATAAATTCCGTATTTTTGCGGCTTCTTCAATGACTAATACTAATTTGAACAATAACTTAAAACATGCAAAAAATCTCTTCCTCTGCATTTGCAGACTCTAAACCCCATTACGTACTCCTTGACGGACTGCGAGGGGTTGCGGCTCTTTTGGTGATATGGTATCATGTATTCGAAGGTTTTGCTACAAGTCCCATAGACCAAAAATTCAATCATGGGTATCTGGCTGTCGATTTCTTCTTTATTCTCTCGGGCTTCGTTATTGGCTATGCTTATGATGACCGCTGGAAAACAACGATGACCCAAAAAGAGTTTTTCAAACGCAGGTTAATCCGTCTGCATCCGATGGTTGTTATGGGAGCCGTTTTGGGTGCTATCACATTTTGCATACAAGGCTGCGAGCAGTGGGACGGTACCCGTGTTTCCATATCAATGGTAATGGTGGCTATGCTTCTCAATCTTTTCCTGATTCCGGCTGTTCCGGGCACGGGTCCCGAGGTCCGTGGAAACGGCGAGATGTACCCTTTGAATGGTCCCAGCTGGTCTTTGTTCTTCGAGTATATTGGTAATATTTTGTATGCCCTATTTATTCGCCGACTGTCTACCAAAGCACTTACGATACTCGTTGTGATAGCAGGAATCGGATTGGCTTCCTTCTCGATATTCAATCTTTCCGGCAACTATCATCTGGGAGTAGGCTGGTCGATGATCGACTATAACCTGATCGGAGGTTTTCTACGTATGCTGTTCGCATTCTCTATCGGATTATTGATGTCACGCATCTTTAAACCTGTCCATATCAAAGGTGCTTTCTGGATATGCAGCGTAGCAACTCTCGTTTTACTTTCCATGCCGTACGTTGGCGGTCATACTTCGCAGTGGATGAACGGTATTTACGATGCTATATGCACCATTCTTATTTTCCCGCTACTTGTCTATCTGGGTGCTTCGGGAAAAACGACGGATAAAGGTACAGCCAAAATCTGTAAATTCCTGGGAGATATATCTTATCCGGTATATATCATACATTATCCTTTCATGTATCTGTTCTATGCCTGGTTATGGAGCAAAGAGCCACATATCACTTTCTCCCAGTCATGGCCGGTAGCCTTATGTGTCTTCTTCGGAAGCATTGTGTTGGCTTACCTTTGCCTGAAACTGTATGACGAGCCTGTAAGAAAGTGGTTGAGCAAGAAGTTTCTGACAAAGAAATAAGGTAATTATCATAACAGGGAAGGGTGAACACTCCATTACAGTTACTCTTCAACAAGACATTTTTACACAAGGTATATAATAAAAAGAAGCTTTCAATATCACTGAATTCAGTTTTTTATCGAGAGCTTCTTTCATTATATAACCTAACCAGCATTATATTCATTATACTTATCCGAAAGAAAAGTCAAAATGACCTTCATTATAAATTTCAATTAATCCATTCTTTCGTTCAATCACTACCTTGTTTTCACGAGCCAGCCAACCGACTGCCAGAGCCGTACTTTCCACACTCAGGTTTACTTTCCGGGCAAGTTCGGGAATCGAAATTCCATCAGCCTCATTAAGGGCGTGCCATACTTTGCCTGCGTTGGCACCTACGATTTTCTTATCCATAGTAGTCTTTTTTTAATTAATAAAAAGGAAAACTAACTCGTTAAAAAAGCAACGCACTTTTACGATAAAACCCAAAATGAAGATCTTTTCATATGTTTTGAATGTTATGTCAAGAATAGATATAAAAAAACGTGAGCCTTTTCTTCCCAAATGTAGCAACAGGAACTACCAATCCCTACAACACAAATGAGAAGAACGCCCACGCAAAGTATATGTATAACAAGCGTAGGCGTTCAGTCATTTTTACGTGTTGTAATATTTACCCTGAGGGTAAAAGAAATTGGTAGTTTCGTTACTACGTAAAAAAGCTGAACGCTTTTCGATATTTAGTCTCAATGAACGCACCTTTCAATGGCTATACAAATATAATAAAAATCAGAATTAAAAGTTACAGTATCCCTCCTTTTTTATTCCATTACTATTAGATTATCACATTTTTTAGCACTACAGCCGTAAAAAGACATTGTTGAGCACGATTCGGCTATACTTTTATCTGATAAAAGTAATAAATAAACAGCTATAAAAGCCGGAATTATTCTCCGGCTTTCGTCTTTTTCTCACGATAAATAACCTTATCTCTCTGACTGATTGTCCACAATCCGTCTATAAACCGTACATTTTTCGTATCATCATCCTCCACGTTCCATGCATAACCTCCCGAAGGTAAGCCACGTCTTTCCAGAATCTCATTCGGTTGTTCATCAGAGAAGAAAAGTTCCAAACGTGTGGAATCGGGACTGAACACAATAAAAGCAGAAGCAGTGCTTCCATCAACAGCTTCCGTCCGGATACCTTTTTCAAACAACCGGATGCAGTCTTGCTGCACTTCACACCATACATATCCGGCAGAGCCGATACAACCGTGTTCATCCCGATCGCCTCCAAGTTTGAGAGATTGCGGATACTGGACTAATTTTAAGGCCTGCATCCCCGGTGTATATTTACCGGTATAGAATACTTCCAGAGTATCATTCAGAAGCAAGCCATCGACTTCTTCTTTATTCGCGTTCATCGTACTGAATGAAAGAGTATCATTCTTGTCTGTAACAATCGCCACTGTATTCATGGTCGCATCACAAACAATGCCTTTTGAACTTGTCATACCAGACGAGCAACTTCCCATGAAACACAAAACTCCTAATGCTGCCAATACTGTTCTCATATCTTTTTTATATAATTGTTGGTTCTAATATCATGCAAATATAAAGGATATATGGAAAAGATGTTATCCTAACAAGCAGAATAACAAACAAGTTTGCTTTTATAGAATGCAATTCCGCATATATTTCATTCATTTGTCTATATTTGCATTATTGCGCAGTTGCGCAAAAGAAACTTTAAAACAGAAAGAGAGGAATTATGCCAAAGTTTGATTTTTTCCCAATAACAGAAGGGATTTATAATGTTATAGAGACAGAAGAAAAAGTATTAACCAGCCTGCCGGAAGAGACAATCACACAAAAACGTAACAGGCAGAATCGTACTATCAAACAAATTCTCGGACATTTGATTGATTCCGCCTCAAACAATCATCAACGGATGATCAGGTTGCAATACAGTAAGGATCTGCTTTTCTTTCCTGATTATCGACAGGATAATGATCTGTGGATAGCCTTGCAGGATTATCAGCATACGGACTGGAATAATCTGATTCAGTTATGGAAATTCTTTAATCTGCATATCATTCAGGTAATAAAGTCGGTAGATCAAACGAAACTAGATAGTTACTGGTGTGACTTCGAAGGGACAAAAGTCACTTTAAAAGAAATGATAGAAGGATATTTAGATCATCTGAATCTCCATATTCAGGAAATTCACGAACTGATTTAGCAGCCTGTTTGCTATATGATATAGTAGAGGACAGAGATAAGAAGATTAATATTTTCTTATCTCTGTTATTGCAGCAGATTGAGTCATTGTATCATAAGTCAATAATCCTTCCGTACTAATTTTGATGCTTCTCCGGTTTTATTTTTAGAATCCCATAGCCTCTTTTACCAAAGACATTTCACGATGGGAAGTCAGTTTCTCCAATAAAAGAAGGGCTACTCCCGAAGCGGTTTGAGGACCATAAGAAGTGATTATATTGTCGTCCACCACTATCGGTTCATTGACGATTATTGCTCCGAAACTTTGAAGAACCTTTTGCTTGACTGCCCCTCCAAGATGATAAGTAGTCGCCTTTCTATCTTTCAGCACACCACTTTTACCGACAGGCAAAGCACCTACACAAACTGTTGCAATCCATTTCTTCCGGGCATCAAACTGACGAATCAGATTTAAAAGTTTCTCTTCATAAGCCTCTTCATAAAAGCCGAAAACTTCAAAACCTCCGGGGATGGCAAGAGCATCATATTCATCAACGGATATCTCATCAATCGTCTTATCCACCAAAACGGGAATATTAAAAGAACTGATGACTTTCTCGTTAAAACCACCTGTTACCACCTCAACATCACAGCCAAAATCTGTTTTCGCCCATCCCATCACATCAATGAAACCACTAAATTCAATCGTCTCAAAGCCTTTAGCAAGAAAAACCAGTAACTTCATAATCGTCAGTGTTATAAATTAAACAAACCGTTTATACTGCAAAGATAGGCAGATACCTCATGAAACAAGAATAATCCGCCAAAAACTGCTATATTTACTCCATCTTTCACACATAAAAAGACTTCTGCAAATACAGTGTAAGGATAAAATTCACAAGATAGTTAGCAAGAATAGACAAGCAGATCTGACAGACGGCAGCTATCTTTGCGATTAAAAACCGTCTGACATGAATATACAAGAAAAAAGTAAAATAGAATATCGTTCCAGGATCAATCGGGTGATGGACTACATTGACATACATCTCGACCAGCCTCTGGAACTGAAAAGTATAGCAGAAATAGCTAACTTTTCGCCTCCACAGGATATTCACATTTCTGATAGGTGAAACACCGATTGATTACATCCAACGCCTCCGGATTGAGAAGGCAGCCTGCCGGTTACGGGAAAATATGGATATTTCTATCAGTGAGATTGCTGATAGTTGCGGTTTTTGCACAGTATCCCTTTTTAGCCGTGTATTTAAAAAGTTTTTTGGTTTGACGCCAAGCCAGTTCCGTAAAACGGAGAGACCCGTTTATGCCCAGGACGGAATCTTATTTAGCAAGAACGGACAAATGGTTAGCAAGAATTTGACACCCAAGCATGTATTATCTCCCCAACTTTGCAGCGTCAAATTTAAAATATCATATTTTATGGAAACAAAAATCGAAGTAAAAGAGATGCCGGACATGAAAGCTGTTTATTGCCGGCATATGGGAGCATTCAAAGAGATTGTAAAAGCGTATGAGAAACTTATCAAATGGGCAGAACCTCGTGGTCTGTATATTCCGAATGTTACGAAATCGGCAACCGTCACACATGATGATCCTTCGGTAACGGAATTGAGTAAAGTGCGCCAGAGTGCCTGTATCATCGTGGAAGGCGACGTAAAAGGAGAAGGTGAAATCGGTAATCTCGTCATTCCCGGTGGGAAATATGCTGTGGGACATTTTGAATTGGGTACTGAAGATTTCGAGAAGGCATGGAACACAATGTGCAAGTGGTTTACGGAAAGTGGGTATCAGCAAGGAGATGGATGTACTTATGAGTTATACCATAACAGTCACCGGACACATCCGGAGAATAAACACATTGTGGATATTTGTATTCCGATAAAACCTCTTTAGAGGATCATCTGTCTTACCGGATAAAAAACGAAGAGGATGTGTCAAGACTCCCCTTTTAACGAAATCATCTTCGCCACAGATAGTTGTAGCGAAGATGATTCTTTATTTATGAAGGGTTTCGACACATCCTCTTTGATTTGTTCAGAATGGCAGCCCCATCGGAACGATATGCCCGTCAGATTTACTTCGCAGTTTGAAATAACAGACTATTGCCATTGGTATCCATCCATTCCGCCATCAAGCGATAATACGCCGGATATTCAGTCGGAGTTATCAATTGTTTTTTCAGTTTCAAGGTACGGAATATCTCTATTTTATCCTCCGCCTTTTTCACTGTAACTTCCATGATGCCGACAGCATTTTCAATCTTTTTGTTAGTCGGCACAACCACTGGTTTCATTCCTGCATCAATCTTTACGATATAGGTATAAGCCTCATCGGGCAAATACCGCAAAAGCAGGTTAACGGGACGAGTTGTATTCAGAGCCGTCACACGCCCATCATAACTTGCCCATCCACCGCGAGCCTGCGATAAGTCGAATTTCCGATAACCATCAGTCAATGCCTTTCCGGTTTTATCGCTCACCCGCAAGGTATCAGTTCGTGAAACAACATGAGAAACCTTCTCTAAAATTATCGGCTGAGCATTCAGATCAACTACAGAAACAAAATTCTGTATATCAGCAATCCCCTTATTGGTCACAAACAATCCGCTGACAGCAGCAAGTCCGGCTGCATCTTTATCTTCTGTTTTAGGAAAAGCCGCTTTTATCTCCGCACGGATGCCTATCGCTTGTTGCAAGGCAGCCAACAAAGCAGCCTTCTCCGCTTCAGTTCCGTATGCCGAACGGATCACTTCGGAAGCCGGACGCAAACGGTATCCGGTTTGCGACAGGGTCAGACGGCAATTTCCTAATCCTTCTACATAAGCAGTGAGTAACTCCTTTTTTTGTTCTGTGGTTTGTGCACTGGCAGTCAGCTTCTGTGCCAATTCGGAAACATCATTTCCATTACTTTCCAGTTGTTGTTTTATCACTTTCAGTGCATCAGCCTTTGAAGCATAAGTGGACGCCACAACAGCCTGTACATTACCTGCCGGCAAAGAGACGTCAAGTGAATAAGGAC
>OCPU01002839.1_pt1 | contig 10364 bp, 1 predicted proteins | sample 1538661 | NCBI WGS metagenome assembly OCPU01 (sample SAMN04571716, study PRJEB22368) | human gut metagenome | biome: human gut; material: stool | host: Homo sapiens | place: Luxembourg | collected 2012-10-19
GCAGTTAAGTATTTCGCTGTCAACCTTACCTGCATTGCTTCCTTCTCCAATTGCTACTGTTGAAGTTTCACTCTGTGTTGTAGGCGCCATTGTTGTCGGTGCCTCTGTTGTAGGTTCTACCGTTGTTGGTACCTCTGTTGTAGGCGCTACTGTCGTTGGTGTCACTGTTGTTGGTGCTACCGTTGTTGGTGCTACCGTTGTAGGTGCTACTGTAGTAGGTGCTACTGTTGTTGTTGGTGCCACTATTGTGGTAGGTGCTACCGTTGTTGTCACATCATCCTTAAAGCTATATGTAATTGATGTTGCTTCTGATTCCTTACCATTTTTAACAGATTTTACTGATATTGTATAATCCTTTTTTCCATCCTTAAATACATCTGCTGTTAAATTAATAGCTGCTATATTTGATGTTGCTGCTAGTCTTCCATCAACATATACATTATAGCTGTCTATGTCACTTGTAGGTGCCTGCCATGCAAAGTAGTATGGAAGTGTTTCATTTCCTGCGTATGTTAATCCTATTGGAGCAGGAACTGCATCCTCATCAACTGTTGTTGTAGGAACTACCTTTGTTGTTGGTGCCACTGTGGTTGGCGCTACTGTTGTGGTTGGTGCCACTGTTGTAGTTGGTGCAACCGTCGTAGTAGGTGCCACTGTTGTGGTTGGCGCTACTGTTGTTGGTGCTACTGTTGTTGATGCTACTGTTGTTGGTTCTTCATATGCCTCTTCACTAAATAAGAAATAATCGATATTTCCAACATATGTCTTTCCGCTGTCAGGGGTAAATTTAAGATATACATTATGAACTCCTGCACTTATCTCTTTTTCCAAAGCAAACTGTTTTTCTACATATGTATCCCAACTGTCTTCAGCAGTTTCAGTCAGATACAATTCTCCAACAGGTGTCGTATCCAAACTATCTAAATACAATGATACTTTTCCTGTGGCAATCTTACCTCTTACAGAGTAATTCATTATAATACTCTTTGCGGTTTTGGTAAATCTTACACTATCATATCTTGCCCATTCACCATCATTGGTATTTCCTAGGTATGTATCATAATTAATTGTTCCATTAAAGTCATCTGTGCTCTCTGCTTCAATTTTTGAAAATGCATCTCTATATGCACTATCCGCAAGAACAGTTCCGTCAGGCACTATCCATTCTCCATTTACGGTTTCCATATGGAAAGTTTCCCATAAGCCACCTATCGTAGTTGAAGTTGAAAGAACCGCCTTGTCGCCACTTGGATCAACGCACAAATACTTTCCATTTGCAATTGACCTAATAGCAAACTGTTTATTTTTACTTGTATCTTCCGCGTATCTTTCTATAACAAATTTTTCTCCGTTATATATTGCGGAGGTGCTTGCTGTAAGATATGCTCCTTCACTTACCATACATATATATTTTCCTGATACTAATGATTTGAAAGAAACTGTTCCATCATCATTTTTAATTATTTTAAACTGTTCCCACTCATCTCTATTATCACTTGTTGCAACAATTGTTGTATCACTGCTTCCGTTTTTACACTTTGCATACTGATTTGATGCATCTGACTTTAGGAAAAAGTATCCCTGATCGTCCTTTGTTGCCTTAGTAAATTTAAAGTAATCAAAATTACATACATGTGATGTATCTGACTTAAACACTATGTATACGTTCTGCACTCCGGTAATGCGGGCTGTATCAATTGTAACTTCCTTCCAGTTCTGCCATGTTCCTGTATTTTCAATGCTTGCCTTTGCAATAAGTGGTCCTGTTGTGCTTCCAAGTCTAAATTCCAATGTTCCATTTGCATCTTCTTTTTCAGTACTTCTTGAATATTTAAATGTGAGTTTTGATGCACCTGTCTCACCAAAATCAATATTGTAGTAAGCAGCATAATTTCCGTTCTTTACACCACCAAGACTTCTGCCACCACTGGTTCCGCCGGAATTTTCCGAAATAAGCCCTTTACAATAATCTAAATCTTCTGCTTCAATATTTGAATAAGCATCCCTTTGTAAATTATTCGCATATGTTGGCATGTTCGCCATAAGTGAAATGGCGTTATAAGCCGCAAATGAATCCCATGTTGCGTCTTCAGATGCTTTTTTCTGCCATGAACATTGCATAATTCCTTTTGAATTACTATTCATCCATGCAACTCTTGCATTATCTTTAAAGAATGAAAGATACTCACCCTTATTAAAATCTACAATGAATTTTCTCATATACCTCATGAGAATTCCTCTCATACCTGAAAGGTCACCTGAATTTGTATTCTCTTCTTTTAAAATATTGTTATAGCATAAGTGTTTTACTGTATTTGCCATAACATTGCATGCATCATCATAATACTGCTGTGTTCCATACTTTTCATAAAGCATGATTGCTGCTCCAAGGAAAGTTCCCTGATTATAAGTAGAACGCCAGTTATTTCCTGCACTATCCCACACATGTCCTGCATCGTCACCTTCTCTTACATACAGTGAACTATTTCTCCATGCGTCAAATACACTTTTAGCTTTTGTATAATAACTGTCATCGCCTGTGGCAATTGCCAGATAACATGCACCTACTGTTGCAGGTCCGTTAATACATGACGTTGTTCCGTCGCCTCTACCATTTTCATGAGACCATCTAATCAGTCCGTCTGTTCTTCCTTCTGTTCCTCTTTTATACATAAAGTCCCAGTTTTTCTTGGCAATGTCTAAGTAACTCTGATCACCAAACAACAAATATGCTCTTACGGAATCAAGCACTGCCCAGGCTATATCATCATTAAAATCATTATTTGACCAATAATCTCCATTTCTTGCTATAAAATCCTTATATGTATTTTGAAACATATCCCTGTAAATTGGTTTTCCTGTTGTTTCATATCCATCAAGCATAGCCTCCATAACTTCTGCAATTCCCCAGAATCCACCACCCAGGCTGTCATATCCTGTTGTTGAATTTTTAACATAATACTTGTTCTTAAATGCTTCTAAAGCCTTGTCCGCCATTGCTTCAGTAAATGATAAATTCTCAGCATCACTCTTTTGTATTCTCCAAATCTGACGAGGCTCATAATCTACACTTTTTGCCTTTGTCCATAATCTGACCTGTGCGCCATCCTTATCTTTTTTGTCATCATCACTGATAATTTCAGCATATTCTTCTTCACCATTATCATTTTTTACAGCTGAAACAATATAGTAACATCCGGAATATGTTCCTGATGTAATTGGCACTAACTTCCATCTGTAATTATTGGAATTATCATTACCATTTAAGTCCATATTATCACCACTGTTTTTGCCGGTTATTTTTATACTCTTACCCGATACTACATTGGTGATATTATAATAATCCCCTGTTTCCTTTAATGTCCATCTTGCCAAATCGCTCATTGCATCTGTGTTCCAAACCACACAATTTGCATAAAATGTCGAAAGGTCGGTCTGTGTTATTGCCTTACCATTATATGCCGATACAATTGTATAAGTTGCACCATTAGTTATCCCTGCAGTTGCAGCTTTTACTTCAACATTTTGACCAATATTCATACCGCCCCCCAACGTGCTAACCATAACTACTGTTAGCAAAATTGAAATAAATCTTTTTAGCATGTTTCCCTCCTATTTACACTCTTTTTTATAGGCTATCACCTTACAAATTAAGGCTCAATAAAATATAAAATTTGGTTACTATTTCTGAAAAATGCACACCATTTTTCAGTTGGGACAGATAATACTTTTAGCCCTTATTTAATTGTTTTTGTAAACACTTACGGCAAAATTTTTAAATGTATAATCCATCACGTTCTTCAACTTCCAGCAAACAATATATATATATATGCTACCACACTAACTATTATTAGTGTGATAGCATCCCTTTTAGTTTTATTATTTAACAGAGAACATTTTTCCAGACTAATAGTCCTTTACTATGTTTCTAGTTAACTCTAATTTTTATTTTTTTATATACACCATTCTGTGCATAAACATAAACTGAACATTTGCCTTTCTTCTTTGCTGTAATTATACCTTTCTTAGATACAACAGCCACATCCTGATTATCTGATTCGAAGGCAACCTTTCTATGTTTCTTTAATTTAACCTTCTTTGATTCAGCAATCTGTTTAACTTTTAACTTAAACTTCTTACCCTGCTTTAAGTTAACCTTTGACTTGTTCACTTTAAGCTTCTTACAGTTACCTACTTTTCCACCCTTTGTTGCCACATGAATTAACTTGGATATTGCTACCACTTCGCCCTTTTCATTTAATGCAACAACCATGTACTTATAATAAGTACCTTTCTTTAGCTTCTTATTAGTAAATGTCTTTCTGTGAACAGTTGCAATCTTCTTATATGAAGTTCCACATTTTGCACCATATATAACATATGTCTTAGCAACCTGTATTTTCTTCCATGTAAGACTGATAGCTTTCTTCTTGCTCTTCTTAACCTTTACACAAAGTTTTCCGAAAGTAGATCCTGCTAAATCCTTATCATTCCTGCAGTTAAGTATTTCGCTGTCAACCTTACCTGCATTGCTTCCTTCTCCAATTGCTGCTGTTGAAGTTTCACTCTGTGTTGTAGGTGCTACTGTTGTCGGCTTATCTACTGTTCCACCTGTATATGTGTAAGTAATTGATGTTGCCTTTGATTCCTTACCATTTCTAACTGATTTTACTGATACTGTATATTCACCGTTTCCACTTGCAAAAGCGTCTGCTGTTAAATTGATAGATGGTGTGCCTGATGCTGCAACAAGTTTTCCATCAACGTACACATTGTAACTTTCTATATCACTTGCCGGTGCCTGCCATATAAAGTAGTATGGCAGTGTTTCATTTCCTGCATATATTAATCCTATTGGAGTAGGAACTGCATCCTCATCAACTGTTGTTGTAGGGGCTACTGTTGTGATTGGTGCCTCTGTTGTTGGTGCTGCCGTAGTAGGTGCCACTGTTGTAGGTGCCACTGTTGTTGGTGCTGCCGTAGTAGGTGCCACTGTTGTAGGTGCCACTGTTGTCGGTGCTACCGTTGTTGGCGCTACTGTTGTTGGCGCTGCTGTAGTAGGTACTACCGTTGTTGGTGCTACCGTTGTTGGTGCTACTGTTGTTGTAGGTACTACTGTTGTTGGTCCAATTGCAGTCGGTGCCTCTGTTGTCGGTGCTACTGTTGTTGGCGTTGGTTCCTTTGTTGTTTCAACTGTTAAATCTTCAATCTTAATATTTTTAAAGTTAATATTTGTTCCTGCATCAACATTCTGTCCTAACTCAAACATTACTTTTATCTGGTTGTTTGTTACTGTGTATGTTCCTGTTAAAGTCCTTGTACCATTTGCCGGTATATCTGTATATACCTGTAGATCCTTTTCGTTTGAAAGATCTTCTTTTATACCAATTGAACATGCTTTTGATGCAGTAACATCTACTGTTACTTTATATGTATGTCCGTTTGTTACGTTATCTGTATAACTTCCCTGTACTAACCATGCTGATCCTTTGTTTGCCTTATCAACATAAATATTATAGTCTGCGTCTGATACCCACTTATATGCACCTGACGCTGTTCCACTCCAGTTTCCAAAGTAACATCCCCATTTACCTGATGGTGTCCACTGATTAACTGTTGCTTCTGTATATCCTGATGGAATATTATCCTTTTCCTCAACACTTTTTACATCAAAAGCAATATTGTCAACATTTGCCACATATTTATGCGATCCATCGTTCTTAAATACAATATATATATCATGAAGACCACTTATGGATTTTTCAAGCTGCTGACTTACAGTAGTATATGTACTCCAATTATCTCCGGTAACCGGAAGATTAATAGTTGCTACAGGTTCTCCTACCTTGCTGTCTATATACACCTGTGCATATCCGCCTGCATCACTCTTTTGTCCCGAATAGTTAAAGCTTACCTGAGATGCCAAACCGTTAAAGTACACACTGTCATATCTTACCCATGTATTCTTTTCCACTCCACCAATGTTTTTGCCATCATTAACTATATGGTCGGACTTTGCATCAAACTCTTCTGCTTCTACTTGGCTTGCATCATGTATTTTAATTGTCTTCTTCTCAATGTCCACAATTCTACCCAATGACTGATAAGCTTTTAGAATTTCATCATCTGATGCTTCTTCATTATCATACACACTGCATGCCTCTTTTAAATTGTTTTTCAAGCGCTTCACAATCTGCGGATATTCACCTGTAGTGTCTATTGATTTTGCTACATCAATGGCATTTTTTAAATCACTCTTTAATATTCCGTTATCCTTATATCCCAGCATCTCAACTTCTGACAAATAAGCATCTGTTCCTGTAAGAACAACTTTATATCTTGAGTATTTGCCCACTTTGTCTGCACTTATTACAAATGGTCTTGTATACTTGCCCCAAACATTAAAGAACAAGCTGCCACTGTCATGGTAGTCTCCCAGTAAAACCCAGTTATCATCTTCATTATCGCCATACACCTGTGCCCTATCCGGTGTTCTTCCTGATTTTGATGATGTAAGAGTCAACATTCTTACAGCTTTTTTATCGGTAAACTTAAACATAAGTGTAGTTGTATTATCAACCTTTGTCTCTGTATCTGAATTATCATCAAATAAGTTATCCAATGTAGTCACTCCTGTACTTGAAGACTTATTGGCATCCTTTGAATAGTCCGTATATACTTGCGGCTTATTGTCATCTTTAGTTATGGATGTAAGGCTATCCTGTTCAAGTCCGCGCTCTTTATTAGGTGTTGAGGACATATTAAATTCAATTGTTCCACCTTTAATTAAATCCTCGTATTTTATAAATGTTTTATCATACTTTTCTCCATTAACGTACATACTATCTACATACACATTTTTCTTACTATTGTTATTTGCCTTAATTACCAGTTTTTTATTTCCTTCCAAATTAACAGTTACCTCTTCAAACTGTGGTGAACCGATAGCAAATTCATCATTTCCCATTGACAATGGATAAAAGCCGATGGAAGACAATACATACCATGCTGACATTTCACCATTATCTTCATCACCAATATAACCCTGCCCAAAGGTACTTCCTGCATAACATCTTGCAAGAATATCTCTTACATACTTCTGTGTCTCCCACGGACGGGATGAGTACAGATACATATATGGAATATGATGGGACGGCTGATTGCTGTGTCCATACTGACCCAGTTTTACTTCTCTTGCTTCCCTCTGTTCATGAATACCACCAACACCATCCATGCCGCCATATCCAATATATCCTCCATCAGTTGTAAAGATTGTATCAAGCTTGTCTGCAAGCTGGTCGCGACCGCCATATAAGTTTGCAAGTCCAATTCCATCCTGTGGTACAGAAACTGCCATGTTAAATGCATTGGTTTCTGTATAATCTGCCCCCCACCAGAATGGATTAAATCCCGTATTATTGTCACTGTTTCCTAAATTCAAAGAACCGTCAGTTTTTCTTCCTCTCAACCATTTTGACGTGACATCCTGACCAGAATCGTCAAATAAGAGTGAATAGTTCTTTGCTCTGTTTAGATAGTAGTAATATTCAGACATATAGTTTGCTTTCTTTGTTGCATCGTTCGTCTGATCTGCCAATTTCTTTGCCATCTGAGCAATTCCGTAATCGTTAATATATCCTTCCATGGACCATGAGAAATTTTCATTTTCATCAGCAGGTACATATCCGATAAAGTTCGAAATATTTAATTTCTTTCTTCCTCCATTTGTAAGGTTATCGGATACAGTAGCTGCATTTCTCAATGCGGACCTGTATGCATTTTCATAATCAAATGATATGCCCTTTACCATTGCATCGGCAAAAATAGCATCACTGCTTGTTCCCACCATACTGTTGGTTCCACCCGGTGCAATCCATCTTGGGACCCATCCTTGATCTTTATAATGCTGTACCAAACCGTTTAACAACTCTGTTGCTTTGGACGGTGTAAACAGTCCATACCCTGACCATGCAGTACGATATGTATCCCAGAAACCATTATTAATATAAATCTTTCCCTCCACAGGATCTGCATTAGCATCTTTGTAAGGGCTCTTGTATTTCCAAACCGGATTACTGTTTGACCCTGTATTTTCTGACATAAGATTTGGATAACAATACATACGGTAAATACAAGAATACAATGTAACTAACTGTTCATAATTTGCGCCTTTAACATCTGTGATAATTCCAAGCTGATTATCCCATTTAGACTGTGCCTTGTTATAAATCGTTTCAAAACTGTCTCTCCCAATTTCAAGCTCCAAATTTTTCTTTGCCTGATCATAGCTGATGTATGATGTGGCAAGTTTCATTGTAACTGTATTGGAATTAAAGGATGCAATACTTTTCCTGTCATTTATTTTAGTTCCCTTAGGAGTCTCACTAAATTCTCCGTAAATGTACATACGCTTCGAACCATTCCCTGTATGGTCAGAATATGTTTTAAATGTATTTCCGCTATATTCGGTCCTACTTCCACCATTGGCACAATCAAAGATAACACTCTTGTTTGCCGTGTTATTATAAGTAAACCGTACCGCTGCGCCATGAGATGTCGGTGTCAGCTCTATCTGTGAATTTGCTGCATCGCCTCCATTGCCATCAAAAGAAACTTTATAATAATGCGCTTTTGCTACCTCATTATTATGACTAAAGTTTGCTTTTAACGTTCCCAATCCATAATCGTCATTTGTATTATAATCTTTGCTGGTATTTACCATAAATTGCCAGGTTCCTCTATCACCAACCCATATAGACGGTTCATGGCTTATTCTCATACAACGAAATTCATCTGTTTTCTGATATTCATAAGCCGAATTACTGCTTGCGCTGGTTGCAGGAATCCAAAAGTTGAATCCGTTTGGCACTGTTACTGCCGGAATTGTCAACCCTCTGGAGAAGTTTCCTGTATTGTTCGTTCCTCTTAGAATATTTACATAATCTGATAAGTGAGAATATACTGGATAATCCTGATTATATATTTCAATGTCATCAAAATATGTCTGGAATTTTGCTAAAGCCCTCGCATTATGAGCTTTCATATCGTACACAACCAAAATCTTTTCAATGACTTTTCCCTTTGCCACATCACCAATTTTGCTGTAAATTTCATTCCATTGTTGTGCCACCAGTGTACGACTATCTCCCTGAGACTGTGCATCCACCTTATTCCCATTTTGATCAATTGCACCTAACTCACTTAAATAAGTTCCATCCTTAAACTTTAAATCCACCGCCATATGCATCTGTGTATATTCATAGTCATATTCGTCTCCATTAGACATGGAAGGAAAAATTACATATCTTAAATTTGTATTATCACTTACTTTAAGATTCAAGTTGTCATAAATAACATTATAAGAATATGCATGACCAGTTCCTACATGAACTCCCTTGCATACAAGAGAGTGGTTTCCTGTCCAACCCACATTGGATTTTTGATTCCATGCATCGCTCGGTCCGGAAGTAATCTCACTATTCATTTTGCTAATAGAAGCACCAACTTCCTGACACTTGCCTGTTGCAAGAATAAACTCTGAAAATTGTGTCATGGAACCACCATTTTTATTTGCTGTAATCCGCAATCTATACTGTCTATATGCTGTGCTGTTATCCAATTCAAAATAATTTTGTTTATATCTGGCATTAAACACCTGATTTGTTTTATTGTCGATGGTTACCCAGCTTTCATTATCCGAATTTCTACCCTGAAGACTCCAATTCTTAGGGTCTCTTCCGGAAGCATCATTCGCAGAAGTTATCACATACGATTTTATAACCTGTTGACTCTTTAGTTTTACAATAACTTCCGACGGCTTTGCCTCAGTTAAATATTTTGTTCCAGAGTCTCCGTCAAACAAATTTTTCAAAACTTCATTATCATTTTTCGCGGCACTTCCCGAGTAACTCTCGATTTCACCGGATAAATTTCCATTTATCTGATACCTTAGTTCATTTGTTGTAATATTGGCGGTACCCTTCTTATCATCTACTGTAGAAGTTTTAAATCTATCTGCTGATTCAAAGGATGTAGACCATAATTCTCTTTTTGTTATATCTGCATCTATCACTTTTCCATGCACAGTTTCGCTTTTCGTAACAAATCCCACAGGGAGAGCCATACATACTGCAAGTAGAATACTGATACCCTTTCTTAATTTTCCTTTCTTTGTCATAATGTCCTCCTTTCAACTACAACATAACTGTACCTAACATAAAAATGCCATATCACTTATGCCATATAATCATTAAAATACATTTTAATTATACATAAAATGTTGTTTGTTGTATATACTTTCTAAAATTCAGGTCGCGTAAATTTGTTGTCGGAAAATACATGATAGAGAATTCCCCATGTTTGTA
>OCPU01002847.1_pt1 | contig 10347 bp, 8 predicted proteins | sample 1538661 | NCBI WGS metagenome assembly OCPU01 (sample SAMN04571716, study PRJEB22368) | human gut metagenome | biome: human gut; material: stool | host: Homo sapiens | place: Luxembourg | collected 2012-10-19
GATGGCTTCTTTGAAGACGGCGCGGATCAACTCTTCCATCAGGGCGCGGATTTCAACTTCGTTCAGGAAGCTGGTTTCAATATCCACCTGAGTGAATTCAGGCTGACGGTCAGCACGAAGGTCTTCGTCACGGAAGCATTTAACGATCTGGTAGTAGCGGTCAAAGCCTGCGCACATCAGCATCTGTTTGAAGAGCTGAGGAGACTGCGGCAGAGCATAGAAGTGGCCGTCGTGAATACGAGAGGGAACCAGATAGTCGCGGGCGCCTTCCGGAGTGCTCTTGGTGAGCATCGGAGTTTCGATGTCGATGAAGCCGTGCTTGTCAAGGAAACGGCGGAAAGCCATTGCAGCTTTGTAGCGGAGCTTCATATTGCGCTGCATCGGCAGACGACGAAGGTCGAGCACACGATAAGTCAGACGTGTGGTTTCGGAGAGATTTTCGTCATCAAGCAGGAAGGGGGGAGGTGCGGAAGGATTCAGGATCTTGAGTTCCTGAGCCAGCACTTCAACGCCGCCGGAGATGAGGTTTTCGTTGCGAGTGCCTTCCGGACGAGCACGAACCAGGCCTTTAACCTCCACAACGAATTCGTTACGGACTTTATCGGCAGTTTCGAAGACGTCGGGACGATCCGGGTCGCAGACGATTTGGACCAGGCCTTCACGATCGCGCAAATCGATGAAAATAACACCGCCGTGGTCGCGGCGGCGATGGGCCCAGCCGTAGAGGGTGACAGTTTGACCGAGGAATTTCTCGTCAATCAAACCTGCATATTCAGTACGCATTAAAAACTCCGCAAAAGCGAGCACTTTTCGTGCTCTATCAATAAATTCCCGTTCATTCTAAACAATGGGTACCCAAAATGACAATTCAGTTGTATGTCTTTCGGATTCGGGAGTAAGGCAAATCACTTATCTTTTTTAGCAGGGCAATTTTCATTGCAGTGGGAGGCAGGCAGGGCTGCAGAAGATCCGCCCTTAAAGTCTGTAGCATACCAACCTTTTCCCTTGAGCTCGAAGCCGGGTGCCGAAAGCTGCTTAACCATCGTTTCCATGTTGCATTTCGGACAATGGGTAATAGGAGCATCGGAGTATTTCTGCAGAACATCTTTTGTGTAGCCGCAGTTAGAGCACTTGTAAGAGTAGATAGGCATTTCGCTTAAATAATAGAAGCTAAAAAATTTAAAAAACACGGCAAGGAAGGAGGCTTTCGCCAAGTCTTTGTCCGTGCTGCATAAGCTAGACAATTATAGAGCGGCGGGTTTTCTTCCTCACTAACCTTGAGAAGAGATTGAGGACGGCGCCGCGGAAATAAGAAAAGGCCCGCAAAACGCGGGCCGAAAAGACTTATTCAGTCAGGACGGGATTATTCGTCTTCATCCTTCCTGTGATAGTTGGAGGCCAACTCAACCTGGCGCTGCATCGGAACAGGAGCGTATCCGGCCAGTTCCATAGAGTAGCTGCCGGCACCCTGAGTGATGGCATTCAGACGAGCGGCATAACCGTCGAGCTCGGACAGAGGCACCGTGCCGGAGATGATCATCATGCCGCCGGCCATGTTGGCGGTTACCTGACCTCTGCGGCTGGCGAGGTCGCCCGTGATGTCACCCATGGCGCTGTCCGGAGCAACAATCTCAACGTCAACGATCGGTTCAAGGATCGTCGGTTTTGCTTTGGACAGAGCGTCAAGCATGGCTTTTCTGCCGGCAGAGACGAAAGCAACTTCCTTGGAGTCAACTGGATGGCTCTTACCGTCATAGACGACAACGCGAACGTCGTGGATCGGATAACCGGCAACATAGCCTGTATCCAAAGCGTCACGGACGCCTTTTTCTACAGCCGGGATGAAGTTGTACGGAATTGCGCCGCCTTTGACTTCGTCAACGAATTCGAAACCGGCCCCGCGTTCACGCGGTTCAATGCGAAGATAGACTTCACCGAACTGGCCGGCGCCGCCGGTCTGTTTCTTGTGGCGGGCGTGGCCTTCAGCACCCTGAGCAATGGTTTCACGGTACGGGATGCGAGGTGTACGAGTGTTGACTTCAAGCTTGAACTGCGCAGCCATTCTTTCGAGAACGCTTCTTAAGTGTTGAGCGCTCAGACCGCGAAGAACGGTTTCGTTCAATGTGGTGTCGTGTTCGAGTTCGAGTGTCGGGTCTTCGGACAGGAGCTTATGCAGAATGTCGGAGAGACGGCCTTCATCGCCGCGGCGAGCCGGAGAAATTGCTAAGCCGAACATGGGTTTCGGGAAGCTCAGCGGTTTCATCTTGATGTTGTCGTGCTCGTGAGAAGCATGAATCACGCTGTCGAACACGAGTTCGTCGACTTTGGCGATAACACCGATATCGCCCGGCACCAGTTCGCGAACTTCAGTGGTCTCTTTGCCCTGAAGAATCATCGGGTGAGAAACTTTGATCGGCTTCTTGTTGTCGTTAACAAACAGCTGATCGTCACGGCGCAGGGTACCCTGATGGATACGGAACACACCGACCTTGCCGACGTACGGGTCATTAACTACTTTGAAGACGTGAGCAACCAGCGGGAGCTCAGGATCGGACTTAAGTTCAACGTCATTTCCGTTTTCATCGGTGAAGAGCGGAGCATTGGCTTCGGACGGATTCGGGAGGTGGCGGACCATCACGTTGATGAGGTCGTCGACACCAGCGCCGGTCTTGCCGGAGACGAAGCAGATCGGGATGATGTGGCCTTCGCGGAGTGCTTGTGTCAGCGGAGCGTGTAGTGTGCTCGGATCAGCTTCACCTTCTTCAAGGTATTTTTCCATAGCGGCGTCGTCGACTTCCACGACCTGTTCGATAAAAGCGCGATGGACTTCGGGTACGCTCATGAAGTCGGCTTCACCTTCGTCTTTGGAGAAGCAGTCGATTACACGGGCGCCGTTGTTGGCGGGCAGGTTAATCGGCATGACTTCCTGGCCGAAGGCTTCTCTGAGCTCTTCAACCAGACGCGGCAAATCTAAGTGTTCTGCGTCAATCTTGTTGACGATGATCATGCGGTTGAGATTGCGTTCCTTGGCCCAATCCATCATGCGGCGGGTCATGAGCTGAATGCCGGCGGTGGCGTCCACCACAATGGCGGCTGTTTTAACAGCGTCGAGAGCACCCAAGGCCTGACCGACGAAATCTGGGTATCCCGGAGTGTCGATCATGTGCACACGAACTTCCTGTCCGTTTTCGTTGTCTGCTTCGAAGTGCGTACAGGCTGCACGCAGAGAGTGCTGAACCGCTTTTTCGAGCGGGTCGGAGTCGCAGACGGTTGTGCCGCGTTCGACAGAACCGCATGTAATGATCATGCCTGCTTTGGCAAGAATTCCTTCCGCCAAGGTGGTTTTTCCGCTACCGCCATGGCCGACCAAGGCAACTGTTCTGAGATTTTCGGTTGAGAAAATAGGCATGATGCTTTTTCCTTTCTTATGAAATTAATTGACGTATCCTTTGATTGTGAAACAATCAATCGTCTTTGTCGAGAATAATTTGACAAATGACCGATTTTTGCCGAGAGGCGACTTTAACAAAGATGGGAGAAAGCGGAGAAATGTCTGAGAAAAAACAATCCTACTGCGCCGGCTGTTCAGAGGCGGAATTAAAACTCTTTGAGCCGGCAATCAAGAAATTAATCTCCTTGGCTAACGAAGAAATTCTCCCCCGTTTCCTGGCAGGCACGGAAGTGTTCGACAAGAAAGATCACACGCCGGTGACTGCTGCCGACCGAGGCGCCGAAAAGGTTATGCGTGAATGGATTGAGGCGCATTTTCCTACGCACGGCATCTTCGGAGAAGAATTCGGGATCAAAGAAGCCTCGGGCGACAGTTTTCCGCGCTACCGCTGGATTTTGGATCCGATCGACGGCACTCGCGCGTTTATCCATAATGCCTTCCATTTCGGTACGCTGATTGCCGTGGAGCGAGATGACGGCAACGGATTTCAGCCAATGCTCGGCGTGATTTCACATCCCCACGTCGGCGTTTGGCTCATCGGAGATGGGGAGCGGGCGATTTTGCACGGTCCGGACAGCAAGGTTCGTCAAGTGCACTGCAAAGAAACCAAAAATCTTGCAGATGCGACGCTTGTCGTGACGTCTCACTGGACGACTCCGGAGCAGAAGGGCGGAAAAGAGATGCAGTCTCTCATTGACGAAGTTAAGCTCTACCGCACATGGGGCGACTGTTTTGGCTATTTCTCGGTAGCAACAGGCGGTGCGGATATCATGATTGACCCGGATTTGAACTACTGGGATGTCGCAGCACTAGTACCTGTCATCGAAGGCAGCGGGGCCAGACTCGTGAGCATGAAAGGCGGCAATCCTCTTAAAGATTTATCGGCAGTCGCGACCAATGAATATCTGCTTCCTGAAGTTCTTCGTAAGCTCGCTAACTAATGCTTGCTAAATTATTTGAAGTTGTTGCACTTGTTCTCAAAAGACACAATTAATTTCAAACCTTAAATAATTGAAAAGGGAAAACTTTTGGGTTTTTGAGAAACTTGAGGATGAGACAATTTATATAAGAAGTCCCTATGAGAAACAGTACCGGTCTTATCCTCTCGCTCTTATTTGGGGCCTTGAGCGGCTGTGTATCCATCCCTCAATTCCAAATAACCGAACAGGATAAAAAAGTAATTCCCGACCAGTGGAGCGGCAGTCCCGCCCTCAAAGCAACGAAGGCTACCGACCTCTCCGAATGGTGGTCAACTTGGAGCGATCCGGAAATCGCTCGCTTGGTTGCGGCCTCACAGGCGGCTAATACGGATGTTCGATCCGCACAGGAAAATCTTCGTTACGCGCAAGCTTCGATGACGGTAGCCAATGCCGGTCTGTTCCCGACACTTGACGGCAACTACCGAGCCAGCCGCAGCCACTCTCTCGGCCACGGCTCCAATGCCTTTTCCATCGGTCTGAACGTTAGCTGGACAATCGATGCCGGCGGTCGTTTTGCGGCCTCAGAAGCAGCGTTCTCCGACTACTTGTCTTCTCAAGCGAGTTTGGGAGATGTTCAGACTCGAATCGCAGCTGAAGTGGCCCGCGCCTATGTCAATATGCGGCTCGCTCAGAAGCGGCTGGACGTAGCTCAGGAAAACGCCAAAACTCAGCAGGAAGCACTGGATATCGCCAATTGGCGTTATTTATCCGGACTTGTTCCTTCGACCGATGTCGATCAGGCGCGCACTTCCTTCGAGCAGACTCGTGCTTCGATTCCCGTGTATCGAGCTCAGGTCATGCAGTACCGCAATTTAATCGCTCGCCTAATCGGAACCACGCCCGAGGCAGTTAACCCGACTTCGACGGCTCCGATTCCCCAGCCGCCGCGTAATTTAGCGCTCAATATTCCGGGCGAGACGCTTCGCAATCGTCCGGCGGTGCGTATGGCAGAAGCAAAAGTGATGAGCGCTCTGGCGCGTTACGCACAGGCTAAGTCGGCGCTATTCCCGAGTCTTTCGATCGGCGGCTCTTTCGGACTCTCGGGATCGATCATGGGCCAGCTCGGTGAATGGGGCACTCATAATTCGAATGGTTTTGGCTCACTGACGCTGCCGATCTTTAACGCCGGATCTCTCATGGCGCAGGTTGAGCAGCGCGATGCTCAGGCAGCTCAAGCCAAAATTGACTATGAAGCGAGTCTGCTCACGGGCGTTCAGGATGTAGAAGACGCGCTCAACAAAGTGTGGTCTCAGGAAACCCGTAAAAAATCATTGGTCGTTGCCGACGAGTCGGCACGAAACGCTGCGACAGCCGCACGGCAGAATTACAGTGCCGGCCTTCAGGACTTCACCGTCGTGCTGACGACCCAAAGAACGCTTTTGACTGTTCAGGAATCCCTTGCGAGTGTGGAGGCTGAAATTGCACAAGGCTACATTGACCTTTACACCGCGTTAGGCGGAGGGTGGACGGTTCCTCAGGAGTTTAAAAATAATGACAGATAAAACAAATACAACCAAAGCGCAGAAAACGGATATTGAAGGGCTGTTGGGCGCCGATAAAGTTAAGCCGCTCTATGAGCGAGGTAGCTTCTGGCTTGTTCTTCTGATTCTCTTAGGCATCCTCTTTGCCGTTTACTACTTTTTCTTCAGAGGCAGTCAGGGACAAGTCGGTTTTGTCACTCAGCCTCTGACCAAAGGGAATCTGACGGTTGAGGTCTCCGCCAACGGAACGATCAATCCCATTCGAACCGTGTCGCTAGGCAGCGAACTGTCCGGTATCGTTCGAAAGGTTAATGTCGACGTGAATGATCAAGTCAAAAAAGGCGAAGTTTTGATTGAGCTCGACGACACCAAACTGAAAGCTTCGGTAGAGCGAGCCAAAGCGAGCCTGGATCTTTCTAAGGCCACATTGGCAGAGTCCTTGGCAACGTTGAAAGAAGCCAAGGCCAAACTGTCGAGACTTCAGGAAGTCAGACGTCTTTCCGGCGGCAAGAGCCCGAGTAAGACCGAAATTGATGCTCAGGAGGCTTTGGTTGCCAAAGCTCAGGCTTCCGTTCAAAGCGCCCAAGCAAAAATCACGGACAGTGAGCAGGCGCTGAAGTCGGCAGAAAGCGACTTATCCAAGACCCATATCAGTTCCCCGATTGACGGCGTTGTTTTAGCTCGCTCCGTTGAGCCGGGCTACGCGGTTGCCGCGTCGCTTCAAGCCGTAGAACTTTTAAAGCTTGCGACCGATCTTAAAGATCTCGAGCTGCAGGTGAACGTTGATGAAGCTGACGTCGGAGCGGTGAAACCGGGCCAGAAGGCCAGCTTTACAGTAAGCGCCTATCCGGATCGAAACTTCCCGGCCGAGCTGAAAAAAGTTGCTTTCGGATCAACAAAGACGGATAACGTGGTGACTTACGTTACTTACTTGGATGTCAAGAATCCGGACCTTCTGCTGCGCCCGGGCATGACAGCGACCGCAACGATTCGTACCGTCGCATTAAAGGATGCACTGCTGGTACCTAATACTGCTTTGAGATTCAGACCCACTGTTTCTTCGGAATCTAAGGCGCCGGCAATGAACGTTTTCGGACCGCCGATGAGACGAAGTGTGCGCAAGAGCGCCGGTTCTGTGACGAGCCCCAACGCTTCGCAGAAGAAGGCGGAAGTCTATGTAGAGGAAGACGGCCACGCCGTTCCGGTTCCGCTGGTTGTCGGCTTTACGGACGGCAAGATGACCCAAGTGCTCGAAGGCAAGCTTTCGGCCGGTGATAAGGTTATCGTTGACCAAAGACGCGGAGCGAAATAATGAGTTCCGGAGAAAAGCCGCTTGTCCAGTTAATCGGCATCGGCAAGCGCTACGGGACCGGGCCGACTGCATTTGATGCGCTCCATCACGTGGACTTGAGCATCAATGCCGGAGAGTTCGTTGCGATTATGGGTCCGAGCGGTTCAGGAAAATCGACAACGATGAACATCATTGGTGCCTTGGATACGCCGACACGCGGACAGTATTTATTCAACGGTTTTCACGTCGAACACTTTACGCGTGATCAGCGAGCGCTCTTACGCCGTCAGTATCTAGGTTTCGTTTTTCAGGGGTTTAATCTGCTGCCCCGCACCAGTGCGATCGAAAACGTTGAGCTTCCTTTGCTTTACCGCGGAGAACCAGCCAAAGTACGTCATGAAATGGCGCTGGAAGCTTTGGATAAAGTCGGCCTGACGCAGTGGAAAGACCACACGCCTGCCGAGCTTTCCGGCGGTCAGCAGCAGCGTGTTGCCATTGCGCGCGCCATCGTGACGCACCCGAAACTGCTCCTTGCAGATGAGCCAACGGGAAGTTTGGATTCGCATCGAAGCGTTGAAATCATGAAGCTTCTCCAAAAACTCAACGATGAAGAAGGCATTACGGTTGTATTGGTGACACATGAGCCTGACATGGCCAAATACGCGAAACGTATCGTTCACTTCGTGGACGGTACCGTAGCTTCGGATCAGGAGAACAAACCATGTTAGGCAACGCTCTTCTTCTTGCGCTCAGACAAATATTCCGAAATCCGATGCGGTCGATTCTGACCGTGCTTGGTATTGTGATAGGCGTGGCGGCAGTGATTACGATGGTCACCGTCGGAAACGGCGCGACTCAGCAGGTGCGTGATCAGATTGCCTCATTGGGATCGGACTCGCTGATGATTCGTCCCGGCCAAAGGTTGGGTCCGGGGCAGTCTGTCGGTGCGCCGTCTTTCAAAGAATCGGATGCGGAAGCCTTGGCGACACAAATCGCCGGTATCAAAGCGGTAGCGCCTTCGCGCACATCCACTCAAGTCGTCGTGGCAAACGGTAAGAACTGGTCGACCTCCGTGATCGGAACGACCAACGACTATTTTTCCATCAATAATCTGACGATTCAGGAAGGCAGAAATTTTGAGCAGTCTGAGCTTAGGGCCGGAAGTGCGGTCTGTGTCATCGGACAGACGGTTAAAAAAGAGCTCTTTGAAAACCACGATGCTTTGGGCAAACTGCTACGCGTCAAAGGCTTCTCCTGCCAAATCATCGGCGAGCTTGAACAAAAAGGCCAGTCCGGCATGGGAATGGACAAAGACGATGTTGTCATTATTCCTTTGAACACTTTCCAGCGCCGCATCAGCGGAAATGTTCGCATTCCTCTGATTACCGTGGCGGTGGAACCCGGCAGTGATATTGAACGCGTCAAAGAGAGTTCTCGGCTTCTTCTGCGAGAAAGACGCTCTTTGTCGAGTTCTGAGATGGACAACTTCAATATTCTTGATACCTCGGAGCTGATTGAAACGATTTCCAAAACTACGCAGGTGCTGACGATGCTTCTCGGTGCCGTGGCAGCGGTCAGTCTTTTGGTCGGTGGCATCGGCATTATGAACATCATGCTGGTAAGTGTGACGGAGCGCACAAAAGAAATCGGTGTGCGTTTGGCGATCGGCGCGACCGAGCGGGAAGTGCTGCTTCAGTTCCTTGTGGAATCCATCATGCTCGCCTGCTTCGGAGGCCTGCTCGGAGTTATCTTGGCTTTCGGCGCTTCTGTTTTGCTGACGCACTTCATGGGCGTGCCTTTTATTTTCAGTCCCGGCATCAACGTGCTGGCATTCTGCTTTGCCGCGTTTATCGGAATTATTTTCGGTTACTTTCCGGCCCGTAGAGCGGCTCAGCTCGATCCGATCGAGGCCGTTCGCCACGAATAGCTGTTCTCCGGACAAAGAGAAAGCCGCCCGCGGGCGGCTTAACCATATGTGGTCTTGTTAGAACGGAATTTCGTCTGCTTCAAAATCATCCGTCGGCGCGGCCGAAGGAACCGGAGCTGCCGGCTGAGCAGGCGCTGCAGGACGTGCGGCCGGGGCGCCGGAAGTAAATTCAGAGCGGCGCGGAGCGGCCGGAGATTCAAAACCGTCACCGCTGCTTTGCGGTGCGTAGCTTTGACCGCCTCCGACTACGTCGGATTTTCTGTCGATCAGCTGCAGCGTATCAGCCAAGATTTCGGTGGAATAGTGTGTCTGTCCGTCTTTTTCCCATTTGCGAGTGCGAAGGCGGCCTTCCAGATAAACGCGAGAGCCTTTCTTCAGATACTGCTGAGCGATTTCAGCCTGGCGACCGAAAAGGACCACACGGTGCCATTCCGTTTCTTCTACGCGCTCCTGAGTTTCTGCACTTCTGCGATAAGAGGTCGTAGCGACGCTCATCGAAGTGATTTGAAGGTTGTTTCCGGAAAAACGGGTTTCAGGATCCCGGCCGAGATTGCCGAGAATAATTACTTTATTTACAGAAGCCATTGTTAATTCTTCCTCATGTTGATCGTTTCATTCTAACGACAACCTTCGGAAATAAAAACACAAAACTGTAAAAAAGCCGCAGAAAAGCGGCTTGAAATCAAGATTAGAACGGAGGTTCTTCGTCGTCGAACGCGTTCTGAGTTTTAGGCTGAGAAGCATACTGGTTTCCGGAGGAATATCCGCTGCTGCGTGAAGCGCTTCTGCTCGGAGCGTAACCGGAATTTCCGTCAGAGAAGTTTCCGTCGGCGGGAGAATCCTGGCGGTCAATCAGCTGTAGCTGTTCTGCAACGATTTCAGTGACGTAATGCGTTTGTCCGTCTTTTTCATATTTTCTAGTGCGGAGCCGCCCCTCGATGTAAGCGCGGGAACCTTTTCGGAGATACTGTTGAGCGATTTCGGCCTGACGTCCGAACAATGTCACTCGATGCCATTCGGTCTCTTCAATTCTGTCCTGACTTTCTGCGGAGCGTCTAAAAGAAGACGTCGCCAGACTTAAAGATGCGATAGGAAGCTGATTAGCAGAGAAACGGACTTCAGGATCGCGTCCGAGCGTACCGAGAAGGATGACTTTGTTCACAGAGGCCATGATTTTCCTTTTGAAGAGATAAAAGATGCGGCCGGCTGATTTTCCG
>OCPU01002853.1_pt1 | contig 10321 bp, 9 predicted proteins | sample 1538661 | NCBI WGS metagenome assembly OCPU01 (sample SAMN04571716, study PRJEB22368) | human gut metagenome | biome: human gut; material: stool | host: Homo sapiens | place: Luxembourg | collected 2012-10-19
CACAGGTCGGGAAACCTGCTCCACCCATACCAACAATACCTGCTTCACGGATGATATCGATGATCTCGTCCGGAGTCAGGCTGTCAAGATCTTTGTGTGGCTGTACGGATTCGTGCAGAGTATTTTTACCATCCGATTCGATAACAACAGCCATCACTTCGCTGCCTCTGGTTCCATGCATACGGGGTTCTACGGCAACTACGGTTCCGCTTACGCTGGAATGTACCGGAGCACTGATAAATCCTGCTGCTTCACCGATCTTCTGTCCAACCTTTACGGTATCGCCAACCTCAACGATCGGATTCGCCGGTGCACCCAGATGCTGGGACATGGAAATAACAACGGTCTTTGGATCCGGGAACTTCTTCAGGGCAATATGCTCACTGAATTCTTTGCGTTCTGACGGATGTACTCCACCGTAATATCCGTTCAGTCTGTCTTCTCTGGCAGCTTTTACATAATCATTGATAACTTTGAAGTTCACTTTTGAGAAGTCACGTACCTGTACCGGCTGATGCAGAAATTCTTCCAGACGTCCCTGTTTTGCCAGTCTCTGATAGATTTTTTCCCATGCACAGTCTTTATTCGGGTCTACTTCACATTTTCCGTTCTTGGCACCGCCACACTGTCCGTTGACAAGACTCTTCGAGCAGTCAACGATCGGACAGACACCACCTGTGATGTTCAGATAACACTGTGCACATGCGTCACAGCTCTTTTTGGTAAGTGCCATACCGTGATGACCTCTGTAGTTGAGCGTATTACTTGCTGCAACCACCGGTTTTCCTGACAGATCTGCAATCGTCTGGATACCAAGACCACAGGAGATTACAACTACGTTTTCTGTTCCTTCCGGAAGCAGATCCTGTAATTTTTTCTCTGTGTGCATCTTATTACATAAGAAATCAAACTTTGCACTGCCTGTAACCGTTTTTCCCTGTTCTGCTGCAAATGCTAAAAACTCGTCGCAGTCCGGTTCATCCACTGTTTCAAACTCTTTGAAACATTTGTTGCAGGCAATCACGAACAAATTGTCTTTGCCTTCCAGCACGGATGCAAGTTCTTCCTTGCTTTTCAGCTTATACTTCGTATAATTTTCCAATTGCTCACCTTCCTTGATATTTTTTATCCTTATAATTACCTGTCTTTACTCTCTCTTCCGCCTCCGCACATCCTTGGAAAAGACCGCAAAAACCCGATAAATAAGTTCGTCCTATTAAGAGTACCATAAATTCACAATATTATCCAGTTTTATTAGCGATTTCTATAAATTTTTTGCATGAAAAGCACAAATTTTTTTATTTGTCTTGTTATTCGCGTAACTCAAAAGACAGCCGTCCGGTCATATCCATCTGCCGAACGGCTGTCTTTGCGTTTTTCGTTTTTTTATTTTTCTTTTGAAATCACATGATACGGTACTGCCACAAACACTGCCCCGCCGATTATATTTCCGACTGTTGCCAGCAGTACGGTATACAGATACTGACCGACAGTGATTCCTCCGTTTGCCACACCGATTCCGATGATGCTCATATCTGCGATGCTATGCTCAAATCCGCAGGTCATAAAAATCAGAATACACCAGAAAATCATGATCAGTTTTCCGGATTCCGTTTTCATCTTGGTTCCGCACCATACTGCAAGACAGACCAGAATATTACACAGGATCGCACGCACCAGGATCTCTCCGACACCAAGACTAACTTTTGCTGAAGAAATTTTGATAAAATAATCTGCGATTGCTCCATCTCCTGCTGTCGGAAGTCCGGTCAGCTGGAAAGCCGCTACACAGAGCAAAGAAGCAATCAGATTGCCGATCCAGCAGACACACCACAGTTTCACAGTATCCGCCCAGGATACTTTCTTTCTCAGGGATGCTGCCGCCATCACCAGATTGTTACCGGTGAATAATTCAGCACCTGCCATAACAACCAGACTGAGAGCTGATGCAAAAGCAATACTCTGAATCAGTTTTACCGCAGCCGCTGCACCATTTCCATCCATCGACTGTCCCAGCACAAACGCTACCATACTGCCAAATGAAATAAACATTCCTGCTACCATGGATGAAATAAAATATCCCAGTGGATTTTTCTTCAACAGATTATTTTTTGCCACCCCTGCATTACATAATGCCGTATACTCTTCATGAAACATAACTTTTTCCTCCTTGTCATCACATTTCATTATCTGTAATCGTTCAGCCACAAACCATTACCGTCTTTTCATAATCTCTTTGGCATTTCCCCATAATTTCTTTTTTGCAGACGCACCTCCTTTTTACACCAGCCGTCCGGATATCTTTTTCCTGTCTTTTATAAAGGAACAAAGAATGTGTCTTGGCACATCCTCGCAGAGCATTTTTTACTTTGCAGGAAGTCAATTTCCTGTAAAGTAAAAAAGGGCAACACTTGTAACTCTACAAATGTTGCCCAGACGGTCGGCATCCTGCAAATCTGATTCCCCTGTGGTATCCCACATTTCTCCGTCAGTAATCAGATTCTATGCATTCATTGTATAAGTTTTATAAAACTTATACTCTTTATCATTAATTTATCACCACATTGACGGATTGTCAACCGTATTTCATGAAATTGTCAAACTATTATCATTTATAATTCAGGACAGAAGTCTTGTTGCCCATACTGCATTGGCATAATTTACGCCATGGCTGCAGATACCTGATCTTGTGCTGGCCGCTTCTACAGTTCTTCCATTACCGATATAGATAACTACATGGTAAACCTGACCGTTTTTCGCATAAAAGATCAGATCACCCGGTGCTGCTTCACTGACCGGAATCTTCATTCCATACTGCGACTGTGCTGCGGATGTTCTTGGAAGACCGATACTGTGCATATACATGCTGTGCGAAACCGGAACAGTCTGCTCCGTGAACCGGATCTGTTCCTCCCCATACATATGGGTTACCGATAAACTGCAATGCATAATTGATCAGAGCCTGGCGGGTTGGATTCTCAACAGAGGCTTCTTTCACTGATTTGAACGTATAATAGCAGACGGCATTGTCTTCCGGTGCGATCATCTGATCAGCAAGTCCGCATACAGTTTCCGGATCCTGTCCCGCATCGGTATATGCCTTTGCTTTTTCTTCCGCTTCTTCACCCATCAACAGGTATTCACTCTTTACAAATCCACGCACATCACCGGATTCCACATATACCCATTCTTGATTCTTACTTGCCAGTACATAACAAACCTGATTCTGGGATAACGTGCCGATTACCCGTGCATCCGTACTTTTCCCTTCACGGATATTTACTTTATCCGTGTTACAGAATGCATATTCTTTATCTACTACTGTTTTTCCTGTTGTTGTTTTTGTATACAGAAGATTTTTATTTTTCAGCGGATTCATCAGTTTTGTAGCTTTTTCGAATACCGGATTCTCCTCCCCGGACAATTCCTTTGCCTCTTCTATGATCAGATCCGCTTTTTCTCCTGTGTTTAATTCGTCTTTTCTGATAAATCCTCTGACTCTTCCGGACTCAACAAACACCCATCCGTCTTCGTCTTCCTGTAAGATATAGCAGACACCACCGCCCGGTAAAGATCCGGTAGCTGCAGCATCTTCCTCATCGCTTTTTTCTTCAAGAATCCTGCAATCTTTTCTTGCAAATGCGTATACTTTATCAACAGTTGTCAGACGAAAATCCTCTTCGATCTGTGGTGGAATCACTATCTGCTGTCCTGCAATCAGTGATTCGTTGCTTCCCTGTGCTTCTGCTTCCGGTGTCGGAGTAGCTTCCGGCGTAGGCTGCGGTGTTTCCGCCGGTGTTTCTGCCGGTGTTTCCTGTGTCGGCTGTTCAGCTGCCGGAGTCTCTGTCGGCGTCGGGGTTGTTGGCTGTATCGGTGCCGGGGTTGGTGTTGCTGTCGGCGCCGGAGTTTCCGTTGGTGCCGGGGTCGGTGTCTCCGGGGCTGCCGGGGTCTCTGTCGGTGCCGGGGTCTCCGTTGGTGTCGGATTCTCCGATACTGCTGGGGACTCTGTCGGCGCCGGGGTCTCCGTCGGTGCTACCGTCTGTTCCGAAGCCGGAACTTCTGCTACCGGTGCTGCTTGCGCTTTCGGAGTTGCTTCTGCCTGCTGCACCAGTTCTATCTGTTCTGTTGCTCCCGCAGTCAATGGTGCTGCCGGTATAATCATACTGGCTGATAAAACTCCTGCAACCAGTTTTTTCCACTTATGCATGTGTTACCTCCTTGCTCATTCATTGCATTTTATAATTACACATATATAAATATGATTATTTTTATTATATTACTCTCTTTTTTTCTTCGCAAGGTTCTATTGGCAATTTTTCACATTTTTTACCCTATTTTTTATCATATTATGATAATTATTATCATCTAAGCCAGACAACTTCTATATGTGGAGCAACACAAAAAGAGACCTGTAAGTCCGGGAGGGCCAGGCGTCTTACAGATCTCTTCTTCTGGATATCCTATGGCTACTGCATAATAGGAAGTACTTTTTTCAGACTCTTTGTCAGTCCCAGTGCTACCACGATCTTGATCAGATCCGGAATAATGAATGGGAATACACACCAGCCAAGTACAGTCACGAGACCAACCGGTCCTGCACTTCTGGTGTACATAATCATAAACCAGGCAGTTCCAAATGCATAACACACAATCAGACCAACTACCATCTGGACTGCCAGTGCCCATGTTTTTCTTCCCATTACTTTTTCCATGCCCCACATAACCAGAGCACCCACCAGGAAACCTATTATGTAGCCACCGGCGTTGCCAAACAGACTGCCGATTCCACCACTAAATCCGGCAAATACCGGGACGCCAACTGCTCCAAGAAGAATGTACACCAGAATTGAAAGGGTACCTCTCTTACCACCGAGTACTCCAACTGCCAGGAACACACCGAAGGTCTGTAATGTAAACGGAACGGTTGCCGGTATGGAAATCCAGGAACAAATCGCCATTACCACAGCAAATACCGCAATGTACACCATGTCATAAGTCTTGCCTCTGCTCATTGTTGTCGTTGTCATTTTTTCATATCCTCCATAATTTTGCTGCATCTGCGCCGAGAAAATATCCACCGCTATGCTAATACTACTATATCACCTGTTTTTCGTATTGTCAACCTTGTGTTTATTGTAGTTTACATTCGATCCTGATTTCTTTACTGTTTATTCCGTTCCCTGTAACACGCTTCTCGGTACACAAAATTTATCCTGATCACATAGATTCGCGCAGTATGTCTCCTTTATAATATTTCTTTTTCTTTCAAACTGGACTGGTTATTTTTTTCAAAACTGGTTATTTCTATCTGGCCAGTTATCCTTTATGATTCAGTGTGATATTAAAATTATATTAATAAGAAGAAAGAGGGAATTAAAATGGCATCTTTCAATCAGACCGCCGGCACCAGAACGCAGGCAAGAAACAATACTCAGGCGATTGTGGTAACCGCCATGTGCATCGCACTGACTTATATTTTTACAGCAGTTGTTAATATCCGTTTACCGTTTGCACCAAACGGTGGACTGATCCACCTTGGCAATGTTCCATTATTCCTTGCTGCTATCATCTTCGGCAAGAAAACCGGTGCACTCAGCGGTGCCTTCGGTATGGGACTCTTTGACCTGTTCTCCGGCTGGACTGCATGGGCTCCATTCACTTTCATTATCGTTGGTCTGATGGGCTTCTCCGTTGGTGCAATCACAGAGAAGAAAAAAGGCTTTTGCTGGAAAGTGGTTGCAATCCTGGTTGCATGCGTGATCAAAATTGCCGGATACTACATCGCAGAAGGTATCATTTACGGTAACTGGATCACTCCGGTATCTTCTATCCCGGGCAACCTGCTGCAGGTAGGAGTTGCCGCTGTAGTTGTTCTGATTATCTCCGGTCAGTTACAGAAACTGGCAGAAAGGATGGGCTTATGTACAAAATGATGACACCCGGTCCTTCTCAGGTCCGCGAAAATGTTCTGTTGGCAAGGAGCAGACAGTTTCAGAATCCGGATCTGGACAGTGACTTTGTGGAATATTACCATGACACCTGTAAACTCTACAGCAGTCTGCTGCATACCGAAAACGAATCCCTGATTCTTGGCGGGGAAGGTATCCTCGGTCTGGAAGCTGCCTGTGCCTCCCTGACTGAACCGGGCGACCGGGTTCTGGTTCTGGATAATGGAGTATTCGGAGAAGGATTCAAAGATTTTGTCTCCATCTACGGTGGCACACCTGTTCTTTACACCTGCGATTACTCCCATCCTTTCGATGTGAATGATCTGAAAGCTTATCTGGAAAAAGACCATGATTTTAAATATGCAACTGTTGTTCACTGTGACACGCCAAGTGGTATGTTAAATGATATCGCTTCCATCTGTCCGTTATTAAAGTCCTACGGAATCCTCACAGTTGTTGATTCTGTAGCAGGAATGTTCGGCGAAGATGTCCGTGTGGATGACTGGAAGATCGACCTGTTATGCGGTGGTTCCCAGAAAGCTGTGTCCGCACCTCCGGGACTGACAATGGTAACGTTGAGTGCAGACGCGAAAGCAGCCATGGAAAAGCGTAAAGCACCGATTGCATCTTTTTATGCGAATCTGCTGACCTTCAAAGGCTACTATGAAGCCAAATGGTTCCCATACACCATGCCGGCCAGCGACATCTACGGACTTCGCACTGCTCTGGAAAACATTAAAGCCGATCCACAGATTCTGGAACGCCACGCCAAAGTAGCAGCCTACACCCGCGAAGCTATCACTTCCATGGGCTTACAGCTCTACCCGGCATGTGGTTACTCTAACACCGTAACCACTTTCGAAGTACCGGAAGGCTATACCGCAGAAGAAATCCTTCACAAGATGCGCTACGATCACAACATCCTCTTAGCCGGCTCCTTCGGCTGCTTTGCAGGAAAACTGATCCGCATCGGTCATATGGGCGAAAACGCATATATGGAAAAAGTTCAGGAAGTACTGGATGCGTTGAAAGAAGTTTTGAACAAATAAATCTATATTAAACTAAAAAAGGTTGATATACTACCGTAAAACTACATAGTATACCAACCTTTTTGTTATATTACATATCAATACATAATCCTGTGAGGCATTTCTATTCTATCTGTCATCCCAAAAAGCACTTGATTACTTATATTCTTACAACAAAAAATGGAAGCAAGGGGCGGCTGCGTCCCCATTAGCCAACACTCTCATATTTTAAATAATGTAGTTCCCCACATCCGTAGTATCCGCCAGTAAATCTGCAATCGTAATCCCATCGAAATACTCCGTGATCACCTTGTATGCTCCCTCCCACATTTTCAGGGTCTTGCAGACAGAAACTCTTTCACATTGATTCGGCTCATGTTCCAGACAGGCTATCGGTGCCAGAGACCCCTCTGTCAACCGAAGAATACTTCCAATCGTATATTCTGACGGATCCTTCAACAGCTGATAACCGCCTCCCTTTCCTCTCAGCGAACGCACAAATCCGTTCTTGCTCAGAGAAGCCACGATAGCCTCCAGATACTTCTCGGAAATCTCCTGCCTTTTTGCTATATCCATCAACGGAATATACTCTCCCGTATTATGTTCTGCCAGATCCAACATTACACGAATCGCATAACGCCCTCTTGTCGATATTTTCATGCTATAACCTCCATATTTCCTATATACCTAGTTTACCACAAGGTTATTATGATTTTCAAGAGGGAATTTCGTTTTTTCCTTATCTGTTTCCAAAAATCAGAAAAAGTCGCTGCAAAACACTTCTATATAACTTCCCTGCTTTGCAACAACTCTCTTTTTTATCCATATATTCAGGACCTTACATCTTATCCCCGCAGCTCACCCACATGCTCTTTCAGACGTGCCGCTGCCGCCTTCGGGTCTTCCGCTTTCATAATGGCGGAAACGACAGCCACACCTGCCATCTTACCGCCTTTGAGGATGTCCATATTTCCATCATTCAAGCCGCCGATCGCCACTGCAGGAATCGGTACACTCTGGCAAATCTCATTCAGTGTTTCCACGGAAGTACGGATCGTGACTACCTTTGTCGTTGTCGGAAAAATCGCTCCCACACCCAGGTAATCCGCACCGTCCTCATACGCCTTTTTCGCCGCTTCCACGGTCTTTGCCGTAGCGCCCACGATCTTGTCCGGCCCAAGTAGTTTTCTTGCCACGGCTACCGGAAGATCTGAGGAACCCACATGGACACCGGCGGCGTCACAGGCGATTGCCACATCCACACGATCATCGATGATCAGTGGAATCTGATAGCGGTCGGTGATTGCCTTTACCTTCATTGCTTTCTCCAGATATTCCCGTCCGCCGCAGTTTTTCTCCCGCAGCTGCACCAGTGTTACACCACCCTGGCATGCCTCTTCGATCGTTTTGTAAAATGTTTCCTCTGTATGATAGGTGCTGTCCGTCACCAAATATAACGTCATATCCAAATCTGTTTTCATACCTGTTTTTTCCTTCCTGAAATTTTACTTTCATCATTTCACCCGTCAGTCAGCATACCACCTATGATAACAGACGCATGAGCTTTCTTTCACTTTGTGATCATGGCTTCCCATATTCTTTGCATGAACGATTCGGGTGACTCTAAGACCACTTTATATTCCAATCTCCCGAATCCGGATCCTTGCCTCCAGTTCTTCCTGTGTCAGCCCTGCCACCGCATCCAGAAGTTCCATCTGAAAACTTCCCGGTCCTGTTGACCTCTTTGCGGCGATCTCCCCGGCGATTCCCATCACCGAAGTCCCAAGCAATGCCGCCACAAACGGATCTCTCTGCGCCAGGAAAGCCGCCGAAAGTGCACCGACCATACATCCGGTTCCTGTGATCCCGGACAGCTCCGGCACACCATTTTCCAGAATCAGACACCGGTTCTGATCCACCAGAAGATCTTTTGCTCCGGTAGCCAGAAGTACACTTCCAGTCTTTTTCGAAACTTTTCGGAAGATTTCTTTTCTCTCTTCCTCATTGTCTCCGTTCATGGCATCTTCCACTCCGGCATCAATACCTGTTCCGTGAAACGGCTGTCCGGCGATTGCAAGCAGTTCGGAAATATTTCCCTTCAGAATCTGTATCTTTCCCTTTTCGATCAGTTCCATGGCAAGTTCCATCCTGATCTTACTGCAGGATACGCCTACCAGATCCAGCAGAACCGGAATTCCTTCTTTCGCCGCCATCCGCGCGGAACGTTTCATGGACTCGATCCGCACATCGGTAATATTTCCAAGATTCAGCATCAGTGCTCCCGCTGTCTTTGTGATACCTTCCACCTCCATCGGATGCTCTGCCATCATCGGCCTTGCGCCCACCGCAAGGATCATATTCGCACATCCGTGAATGGAAATCGGATTCGTGATGCAGTGAATCAGTGGTTGTTCTCTCTTTGTTGCATCACGCACGCTCTTCAGCTGATTTTCTAACTGTTTTATCATAAACTTTTGCTCCAAGACTTCTCTGAAATTTTGCCAGCAATCCTGCCTTGCTCAGTGCTTTCAGGAACACATACGCTACCGCACCGCCCATGATCGTTGCTGAAATAAACATCGGGGTGTAGAAAAATGCATTTAACCCGTCTCTTCCCATGATAAATGCCATCACCGGGTAAGAAACCAGTGATCCGATGATACCGGTTCCAAAGATTTCTCCCAGTACCGCACAGATGATTTTTCCACCGGATAAACGGTAAAAAACACCTGATAAAAATGCACCAAATACAGCCCCGGTCAGTGCAAGTGGCGGAATTCCCATAAATAACATACGGATCACACCGATCATCGTTGCACAAAGCAGGGAGTACCACGGTCCCATCAGTACCGAGCATACAATATTAATCAGATGCGCTGTCGGACACATTCCCTCGATACGAAGGATCGGGGAGATAACCACTCCGATTGCTACCATCATAGCCAGCATTACCATGCGAAATGTGTTCAGTCTTTGTTTTTCCATTTTTGTTTTCCTCTCTTGTTTTCCGGGAAAACCTGTCTTTTTCTTTTGTGGGCAGAAAAAAGCGCAGTTTCCCTGTTTTTCGGTCGAAGTTCCATTACTTCCTCTCACTCCGAAACACGGATTCCCATCGCTTTTTTCTGTATGCCGGGTCTCAGGGCGCTCCCCCTCAGATCCACCTGCATCTGCCCTGTCCGTACACAGTCTGTGTTATCTGAACATTTGCCGCAAAATGCCTGCAAGTACAGTCTCTTATTTTCTAAAGGCCGGAAAAACTGATGACAACTGGATTTCCTGCAAATGAAACGAGATAAAATACGCTTCGCGAATTTTACTCGTTATCGCGGCAGTCGCCAAAGTCCA
>OCPU01002860.1_pt1 | contig 10303 bp, 8 predicted proteins | sample 1538661 | NCBI WGS metagenome assembly OCPU01 (sample SAMN04571716, study PRJEB22368) | human gut metagenome | biome: human gut; material: stool | host: Homo sapiens | place: Luxembourg | collected 2012-10-19
ATTTTTATAGTAGATTAATGTAGAATATAAGAGCATATGAATGGAGTGATATAAATGGCATTAACAGCAGGAATTGTAGGATTACCGAATGTTGGTAAGTCGACGTTATTTAATGCAATAACAAATGCACAAGTAGAAGCAGCAAACTATCCGTTTGCGACAATTGATCCAAATGTAGGTGTCGTAGAAGTACCAGACTATCGTTTAGATAAATTAACAGAAATGATTGAACCTAAAAAGACAGTTCCAACAACTTTTGAATTTACGGATATTGCAGGTCTTGTAAGAGGTGCAAGTAGAGGAGAAGGATTAGGTAATAAATTTTTAGGAAATATCAGAGAAACGGATGCAATTTGTGAGGTTGTAAGATGTTTTAGAGATAAGGATGTAACACATGTTGATGGTGATGTAGATCCTATTAGAGATATTGAAACAATTAATTTAGAATTGATCATGGCTGATTTAGAAACAGTTGAAAAACGTATTGGACGTTTAGAAAAGAAAGCTAAATCAGGTGATAAAGAAGCTAAAGCTGAAATGAGTGTTTTAGAAAAATTAAAACCAACATTAGAAGCAAATAAACCAGCAAGAAGTATTGAATTTGATAAAGAAGAAATGTTAATTGTCAAACAATATACTTTACTTACAATGAAACCATTAATCTATGTAGCTAACTTAGGTGAAGAAGATTTAGAAGATCCAATGCAAAATCCATATTATGTTCAAGTTTTAGAATTTGCGAAAGAAGAAGGTAGCGACGTTGTTCCTATTTGTGCAAAAATTGAAGCTGAATTAGTAGGAATGGATAAAGAAGAAAAAGCTATGTTTATGCAAGATTTAGGTATTGAAGAAAGTGGTCTTGATAAATTAATTAAAGAAGCTTATAGCTTATTAGGTCTTAGAACATATTTTACAGCTGGAGTACAAGAAGTAAGAGCATGGACATTTAAAGAAGGAATGACAGCTCCAGAAATGGCGGGTATCATTCATAGTGATTTCCAAAGAGGTTTTATTAAAGCAGAAACATATAGTTTTGATGATTTAGTGAAATATGGTAGTGAACATGCTTTAAAAGAAGCTGGAAAAATTAGACAAGAAGGTAAACAATATGTAGGTCAAGATGGAGACATCATGTTGTTTAAATTTAATGTATAATGAAAAAAGCAATTAGATATATCTTATTAACTGTCTGTGTTTGTGTATTTTGTTACTCAGCATATAATTTAATTAATATTTATTTGAATTATAAAAAAATAGATGATGATTATGGAGAATTAGCTAAAACTTATACGGAAGAAAAAGAAGAAAAGGAAAGCTATTTACAAATTAATTGGGATGAGCTTTTACAAAGAAATAAAGATGTGAAAGCGTGGATTCAAATTCCAAATACAAATGTGAATTATCCTGTTTTACAAGGTGAAACGAATGACACTTATATTCATAGTGATATAGATCATAATGAATTAAGTGCAGGTAGTATTTTTATCGCAAGTGAAAATGAAGATCCATTTAATGATTTTAATACGGTTATTTATGGTCATAATATGAAAAATGGTTCAATGTTTAATAATATTAAATCCTATACGGATCAAAGCTTTGCGGATGAACATCCTTATGTTTATATTTATTTACCTGATGGTACAGTAAGTCAATATAAAGTGGTTGTAGGACATATTATTTCAGAAATAAGTTCTTTATATGGAACAAATAATGATATGGATAAATCATCATTTATACAAGAAATGGTAAAGACATCTTCTATTAAAGTAGATTTTGATCAATCTCAAGTACAATCGGTAATTACTTTATCTACTTGTACTTCTGCAGGAAGTGAAAGTGGTAAAAGAAATGTAGTACATGCGATTTTACAAAGAAAAGGGATTGATCCTGTAAAAGAAAAAATGGAAAACTAGAGAAATCTAGTTTTTTTGTTGTTAATTGTAAATGAGCTTGAATTGAATAAGTATGTCTGATGTGCTAAAATATTTGCATGTTAAGAGGGTGTTTTAATGGTTAAACAAAAGAAAAGAAGTTTTATGTCTAAGTTGTTTTCTAGACGTATTTTATTATTAATACAATTTATCGTTTCTATCATTTTTTTAGGATGTATTTATATATTAAAGATGTTACCAATGAAATATTATTTGATTTTATGTGGTATTATTTTTTTGTTATGGATGTTAAGTTCATTGCTTATTAAATCAGGTATTAAAAAGAAAAAGCGAGAAAATAAATATGCTAGATTGATTTTTGGAAAGCTATTATCTTTAATGCTTAGCATTGCTTTAGGATTTGTTTCGGTAATGGCTTTTAAAGGAAATAATTTTTTATCTAATATTACAGGTTCTTTTACACAAACAAGAGTTATTTGTATGTATGTAAAAAAAGAGAGTGCTATTAAAAGTTTAAGTGATGTAAAAGGTAATACAGAAATTGGAATTGCTAGTGAAAAAGGCTCAAAGAATATTACATCAGCAATTGCTAAAATAGAAAATAAAGCAAATAAAGATTTTCAAACAAAAGATTATAAAGATTATTCTTTATTAGGAGATGCTATCATTGATGGAGACATTGATGTTATTGTTGCTGATAATGCTTATATGGCTTTATTAGAAGCAAATCATGAAGGCATTGATGAAAATCTAAAGAGTTTATATAAAGTAGAAATTCAAGAAAAATTAAATTCTGTGACACAAGAAACAAATGTGACTAAAAATCCATTTATTGTTTATATGACAGGAATAGATACTTATGGGACAGTTTCAGCAATTTCAAGAGCTGATGTTAATCTTGCTGTCTGTGTTTCCCCAATTCAAAAACAAATATTAATTGTATCTATTCCTAGAGATACACAAATTACCTTGCATAAAAATGGAAAAATGGATAAATTAACGCATTCAGCTATGTATGGTATTAACGAGACAATTTCTTCTATAGAAGATTTCTTGGATTTAAAAGTGAATTATTATGCTAAGACAAACTTTAGTGGAATTACTAATATCATTGATGCTTTGGGTGGAGTAACAATTGATTCACCTTATGAATTTACAACATTACATGGGCATTATCATATTAATAAAGGAATTAATCAAATGGATGGAGATAAAGCTTTATGTTTTGTAAGAGAAAGATATGCTTTACCAAGTGGTGATTTTGATCGAGGAAGAAACCAACAAAGATTACTTAAAGCCATGATCAATAAAGCTGTTTCTCCTAAAATCATTACAAACTATTCAAATATTTTACAAGCAGTAGAAGGATGTTTTGAAACTAATATGTCATCTGAAGATATAAAATCACTTGTTCAAACGCAATTAGATGATATGTCTAAATGGAAAATGTACAATGTTCAACTTACGGGAGATCCAGAAATTTCATATAAAACATATTCTATGAAGGGTAAAAAATGTTATACAATGAAACCTAATAAAAAATCTTTGAACGGTATTATTAATGTTATTAATAAAATTGAAGATGGTAAAAGAATTACTGATCAAGATGTAAAAGGATTACAAGGTGCTTAACCTGTAATCCATTTTAAATGACAACTCTTAATTTAAAATGGTGTTGATGAGTAGAAAATTGACAATTTCCATGGAGCTTTTCAACTGTATAAGCAATACTTTGAGTTCCAAAGCCATGACCTTTTTCTTTAGATATAGGAATACCATCTATAAAAATAGGTTCATTTAAGTAATTATTTTCAATAGATATAAGTAACTTACCACATTTTTCTTGCATATTTAATTCTATAAAACGTTCATTTTCTAATAACATAACAGCTTTAAAAGCATTTTCTAAACCATTAGATAGAATAGAAGTTAAATCGATATCACTAATAGACAATTGTTGAGGAACATCTAAATGATAATGAAAATCAATATTTTCATCTTTCATTCTATTTTCATAAGATGTCATAATCATATTAACAGTATCATTTAAACAATATTTCTTTCTTACAGTTTGATCGATGACATCAAATAAAGTATGAATATATTCGATAGCATGTTCATTTTGATTATTTTTAAGATCGTTTAGTATATTGTTTAAAAAATGACGCATATCATGTCTCATTAAAATAATCTTTTTTTCATTTTCTTCCATCAGCTTCATTTCTTTTTTTGATTGTGCTTGTTTCATATAAATAACCTTATTGGTCGTTTCTATTTTTTGCTTTTCTTCATATTGTTTAAAATAAACGGTACAGAATACAAAATAACAGATACATAAAAGAAATGGTGTAAATTCTACAGTTGTTTTATTTCCAATATAAAGAAGCTTTGTATAAACGGTAGAAAGATAATCAAATATATAATAGAAAATTGGAATGATACCAAAAGAAATAAGTTCACGTGCTTGTTTTTTTAATAATTGAGAAATAGGTAAGTAAACAAATTTAATAATGAAAACAAAAGAAATAATGAGTGTTAAAGAATAGGTTATATTATCTATATTCTTAATAAAAGAGGAAACAAAGATTGTTGTCCAGTTACTTATTTGACAACATAAATAAGCACTTGTTATAGCAATTAAACTTGGAAATAATCGTTTTTTGAAAATTAAAACAAAAAATACTAAAAGTGGTAAATGGGTAATAAAAGGATATAAAGAAATAACAGCAGATAAATCTTTAGTAAAATAGAAAATACCTTGTAATACTAAATCAGTATAAAAGAATAGAAAAAGACAAATGACATTCTTTTTATTGATTCTAATATCTAGAAACAGTGCAGAAACAAAGATACCGAATAATAAAGTTAAAGTATAACGAATAGATTCTAAAATAGTATAAATCATATGTTAATCACCTTCTTTAAACATATATTCAAAATAAGCTTCTTTAAAAGATTTAGCATAACTTCTTGCGATGGGAACTTTCTTGTGTGTTTTTGTTTCAATTTCTATAGAATTAAAATGATCAATAGCAGGCATATGAACTAAGTAACTTCGATGACATTTATAAAATGCATCATTTGTAGTTAATTCATTACTACAATGAACAAAAGTATCTAAAACTTCTAGACATTCACCATCATTTAAACAAAATAAAACTTTTTTATTTTGTGCTTCAACACATTCAATCAAATGATAATAAATTTTACGATATCCTTTATCTGTTTTAACAATAATAGATTCAGGTTCATAATGAAATGCTTGTTTACAATCATTTAAAAGAGAGCATAGTTTTTCATAAGTTGTAGGTTTTAAAAGATATCCACTTGCTTTAACATCATAAGATTCTAAGGCAAATTCAGGAGAAGAGGTTAAAAAAATAATTTTAACGACAGAATCATTTTTTCTAATTTCATGAGCTGTTTCCATACCATTTAATAAAGGCATTATAATATCTAATAAGATAACTTCGATATGACTTTTTTGATAACTATTAATTAAAGCATCCCCATGATTAAAAAGATAAATAGAAACATCTTCATGATGTTCCTTTCCCCATTTTTCTATCATTTCTTTAACTTGATTCATATATAAAAGATCATCATCACATATTGCTATATTCATATACATCACCTAATACTATTTTATCAAAATAAAAACACTTCTTATATACATTTCACACCCTAAAAACGACATTTCGCGCCAATTATAAAAAATAACAATTAAAAAAAGTAAAATAAAAGCATAGGAGGAAATGAATAATATTCAAAGAAAGGGGATAGGGAAAATGAAAATATATAAGAAAGTAATAGCATGTATACTGACATTAATGATGTTCTTTGCACAAATGCCAGTCAACGTATTTGCGGCTAATCAAAAGAATAATATACCACTTGATATTGTCTTGGTTTTAGATGTTTCAGGGAGTATGGAAGATCCTATAACTTCAACTGATACTACTAAAAGGATTACAATTTTAAAAGATTCAATTAATCAATTTATTGAGAGCTTTGCTGAAAATAATTCAAAACAGAGTGATGAAAAATATCAAAGTAGAATTTCTATTATTAAATTTGCTGGAGATAAATCAGATAAAGTAGGGAATGATACCTATACTGAAAATAGATATAGATATAATTATACGCAAATTATGAATAATTTCTTTACTGCCACAAATGAAAACAAAGAACAATTAAAAGATGTTGTAAACAACATTAATCCTGCAGGGGCAACACGTTCAGATTTTGCAATGGAATTAGCATTAAAACAAATTAATCAAAGTAAAAATGATGAAAGTAGAAAAGATGCCAAAAGAATTGTTTTTTTTGTAACGGATGGTCAGCCAACGACTTTGAATAATTTTGATGATGATGTCGCAAATGGAGCAATTAATACATCAAAAGAAATAAAAAAAGATGCAGAAGTTTATACATTTGGAATGTTTTCTTTAACTAATCCATCTATTACTGGACATGTAGGAAGTGGTAGTTGGTCAGATGCAGAAAAGTTTAATGCTTATATGCATGGAGTTTCTAGTAATTACTCAGATGCCCAAAGTTATAAAAACTTAGGAACTAGAGCAGAAAATAGTGCTTATTATATGGGAGCTAAAAGCTCAAAAGAGGCTACAGCAATATTTGATAGTGTTATAGCTAAATTATTAAGTATGACATATGCTGGTGCAGATTATACAGATGTAGATGCAGCTATTAAAAGAGCAAATTCACTTAATAAAGATAATTATAAAGATTTTTCAAAGGTAGAGGATGCTATTAACGCAGTCAATCGTGATAAAGATATTACTGAACAAGAGGTTGTTAATAGTTATGCTAAGGCTATTAATGAAGCAATTGATCAATTAGAATATAAAGCTGCAGATTATACAGAAGTAGATAAAGCTATTGAAAAAGCAAATAAACTTAATAAAGATAACTATAAAGATTTTTCAAAGGTAGAAGATGCTATTAAAACAGTTGTACGTAGTAAAAATATAACAGAACAAGATGAAGTAGATGCTATGGCAAAAGCCATCAATGATGCAATTGATGCATTAGTATTCCAATTAAAAATCAAATATGGTTCTAATGGTGGAACAGGAACAATGGCTAATCCAGCTATTGAATTAGATAAAGAATTTACTTTCCCAAAATTTGAATATGTTGCTCCAAATGGAAAACATTTTAAAGGCTGGCAAGTAGACAATACTGTTTATAAAGTAGGAGATAAAAGAGTATTTACTAAAGATGATCAAAATAAGGAAATTAAAGCAGTTTGGGAAGAACATACTTTTGATCAAAAATTAAAAGAAGTCAATGGAGTAAGTACTTTAAAAGACAAAGCAACATGTACAACAAATGCTATCTATTATAAAAGCTGTGCTTGTGGTCAAGTAAGTACTACAGAAACATTTGAAGATAAAGATACAAAATTAGGACATGAATATACAAAACAAATAAAAGATTCAAAATACTTAAAATCTCAAGGAAGTCACTGTCAAGAACATGATGTATATTGGTATGCATGTTCAAGATGTGATGTAAGTGCTAAAGATGATGAGAATGCACAAGATAAGTATTATGAATCTGCAGAAGTAGGAAATCATGTATTCTCTAAAGATTGGCATAAAGATTCTAATAATCATTGGCATTCATGCACAGTTCCAGGATGTAATGAAGTTTCAGATAAAGGAAATCATGTGTATAATCAAGAAGTTGAAAGTAGTGAATATTTAGCGACTCCAGCTACTTGTATGACACCTGCTAGATATTATAAGAGTTGTATTTGTGGAGCAAAAGGTACAGAAGCATTTGCAGCAACAGGTAGTCATTTAGGACATGCTTATATAGAAGTTAAGAATCCACAATTTTTAAGAGAAAAAGCAACTAATTGTAAGGAACACGATACATATTGGTATGTATGTTCAAGATGTGGAAAAACATCAAAAACAATCAATAAATATTATGAAGATAAGGATTCTAAAGGAGAACATATATCAAGTGATTGGATCATTGATCAACAACCAACAGTAGCTAAAGAAGGATCAAAACATAAAGAATGTACAGTATGTAAAGAAGTGTTAGAAACAGAAAAGATTGCTAAGTTAGAAAATGTGAAAACTGAAACAAAGAAAGAAGAAACAGCTTCTAAAAAAGAAATAAAAGTAGAAAGTAAAAAAGCTGTAACAACAGGAGATAATACAAATAGTATTGTGCCAATGGTTTTACTAGGTATAAGCTTATTAGGAATTTATATGATTGTAATGAAAAAATGTGTTCGTTAGAAAGTAAAAGAGAGAAGATTTGGTTCTTCTCTTTTTGTTATAATGGATAAGAGGTGATACATAATGCAGATAATAGTGATTATCTTTTTTGTAATTATATTATTCATATTTTTACTTTTAAGTTTATCAAATGGTGAAGATCAAAAAAGAATTGCAGGGAAAGAAGGAGAATTACAAGCAAAGAAGATATTAAATCATTATTTAAATGAAAATGATTTGTTATTGAACAAAAATAGGAGCGCAATCCCCTTCCTCTAAGCGAAGCGTAGGGAGGGATCTAGCTCCTTTTATAGTTTTTATAATAGATGTTGTTTTAGACATGTAGCTGTGATACATTATAAGTATAAAAGACGTTCAGTCGTACTTGATTTTAGAAAGGATATTGCTATGGAACTTGATACTAATAATCATTCAGTGTTCATGCTTAATTATCATTTAATTATGTGTGTCAAATACAGGAATAATGTTATTGATGATGCTATCTCATTACGGCTTAAAGAGATATTTAAAAACATATGCCTTAATTATAATATTTCGTTGGAAGAATGGAATCACGATAAAGACCATGTTCATGTACTGTTCAGAGGACAGCCTAATAGTGAGATTTCTAAATTTATCAATGCTTATAAATCAGCAAGCAGTAGACTTATAAAAAAAGAATATCCAGAAATCAAGAAACATTTATGGAAGGATATGTTCTGGTCACAAAGCTATTGTTTGATATCTACAGGTGGGGTGACCGTAGATATTATTAAGGAATATATTCAAACGCAAGGAAGGAGGTAAAATATATGTCAAAAGCAAACAAAAGTAACAAGGCAATTAAATATAGACTCTATCCAAATGATGAACAAAAAGTCATGTTTGCAAAAACTTTTGGTTGCTGTCGTTTTGTCTATAACCAATTACTCGCCCTGCAAAAACAAAGATACAAAGATGGAGAATCCCATCTTTCTAAGCTTAAATCAAATGAGTTCGCTACTCGTACATTAAAAAAAGATTATGATTTTCTCAAAGAAATAGATAAATTTGCTGTTTCAAATGCCGTTTTTCATTTAGCAGACGCCTATGACAGATTTTTTAAAAAACAAAATCATTTTCCTAAATTCAAAAGCAAAAGAAAATCTAAAAAGTCGTATACAACAAATTTTACAAACAACAATATTCTTATTGGTAAAAATGTCATAAAGCTTCCTAAAGTTGGAATGGTCAAAGCTGTTATTCATAAGCTGCCTAAAGATGATTGGAAGCTTAAATCTGTTACTGTCTCTCAAGATAGTGTCGGTAACTATTTTGCTTCCGTTCTTTTTGAATATGAACAGGAAGACATTCCATCTGTTTCCAAATCAAGTACAAATGCTATTGGACTTGACTATAAATCCGATGGACTTTATATGGACAGTAATGGGAATAAAGCAGGAGTTCATAAATACTATCGAGAAAGTCATAAGAAGCTTGCTAAAGAGCAAAGAAGACTTTCACGAAAAGCAGGTTCTAAAAAGAATGAAACAAAATCAAGCAACTATTTTAAACAAATGAGAAAAGTAAACAGAATCTATAGAAAAATAGCGAATCAACGTCTCGACAGTCTTCATAAGAAATCTACTGAGATAGCCAATCAGTATGATATCGTATGTGTCGAAGACTTAGATATGAAAGCTATTGGAAATAAAGGTTTTGGCAATGGAAAAGCGACCTTTGACAACGGTTATGGAATGTTTCTTAATATGCTTGAGTACAAGCTTAAAGAAAGAGGTAAATATTTTGTAAAAGTTGACAAGTGGTACCCTTCTAGCCAAATCTGTCATTGCTGTGGAAGTGTAAAAAAACTCGACCTAAAAGACCGAGTTTATACATGTGATTGTGGCTATACTGGAGACAGAGACCATAATGCAGCAATCAACATACTTACAGAAGGATTGAGAATTCTTCAGTCCTTATAGATAAATTATAAAAGTAGGCTTGGGACTAGCCAAACTTATACGCTTGTGGACACTGTGTAAGACCTATAATGTATTGTCATTAGAGGCTATAGTGGTTGAAGCAAGAAGCTCCGACTTCTAAACGAAGTGTAAGTCGGAGTAGTTCACTTATTGTCAATACCATGGAATCCATGTATTAAAAATAGAT
>OCPU01002863.1_pt1 | contig 10296 bp, 7 predicted proteins | sample 1538661 | NCBI WGS metagenome assembly OCPU01 (sample SAMN04571716, study PRJEB22368) | human gut metagenome | biome: human gut; material: stool | host: Homo sapiens | place: Luxembourg | collected 2012-10-19
TCACTGGTTTCTTGACGGTCACTGTCAATACCATTATTGATTGCTATAAATCGAACTTCCTTTTCTCTAAACAGAATGTCAGTGAAAAAACCTACTTGCAGATGATCTCTGCCGATTCTGGACATATCTTTGCAGATACAGGCAGTGATTTCTCCGTTTTTAACACCTTCAACAAGTCTGTTCCATGAAGGTCTGTCAAAAGTCGCTCCACTCCAACCATCATCGGTAAAATGAACAAGATTCGTAAAACCATGTTTCATAGCATAATCTTCAAGCATTTGTTTTTGATGAACTATACTGTTACTCTCTCCAGCATTATCATCATCACGAGACAGTCTTTCATACAAAGCAGTAATGCCATTGCTTCTATCTTTTTTTCTTCTCATGCTGAACTCCTTTCTTCAATTCCTATCCACTCCTTACGCTCACAAAATATCACATCGGTGTAATGTTTCGGTGGCTGTGTGAAATGCTCGGAAACTCTTGTCTGCTCCACTGCAATCGTCATGCCCTCACGAAGCTCCGGCAGCTTCTTTTCTTCCTCGGTATCTGATTTATCTTCTGTGGTCTTATAGGAATTTTTGAAGAAATCCTCAAATTCCTTCCATCCATTTTTCCACACTTCCTTGCCGGATACCTTAAACACAGTATTGTTGCAGGTAATCTCTGCCTTTGTGGAATTATAAATGTGCTTCTCCCCGGTCGCACACAGCAGACGGTTTGCACAAAGGGAAAGTATCTTCATTTCGCTCTCCGGGATTGCCTTTAAGTCCTGCTTGATGATCTCCATGGTAGGAATGATTGCGTGGTGGTCCGTCACTTTCTTGCTGTTCAAAATTCTTTTAATATCTGGATTGAACATGATATTCTGCTCAAATAACAGAGAATTGAAAATCGCTTCGATCACATTTTTTGCAGTACCTTCCATGTCATCGGAAAGGTACTGGCTGTCTGTTCTCGGATATGTTACTAACTTTTTCTCATAAAGGCTCTGCGTATATTCCAATGTCTGCTTGGCAGTAAAGCCAAACAGACGGTTTGCATCCCTCTGGAGTGTGGTAAGGTCATAGAGCTTCGGCGGTGCTACCCACTTTTCTTCCTTTACCACGGAAGTGACAAGAGCCTGTCCGTTTTCACAGGCTCCTGCAATCCTCCCTGCTTCCGTTTTATCACTGATATGCTCTGATACCGCATCCAGACCATTTCCCATGATGTGAGCCATATAATAGGCTTCTTTCTTGAAATTCATGATTTTACTTTCACGATCCACCAGCATGGCAAGTGTCGGTGTCTGTACTCTGTCAACCTTCAATGCCTTACCGCCATATAATACCGTAAAAAGTCTTGTTCCATTGATACCCACAAGCCAGTCTGCTTCCTGCCTGCATAATGCTGAATGATACAAGTTATCATAGTCGCTGCCTGGGCGAAGATTATGGAAGCCGTCACGGATAGCACTCTCCTCCATAGAAGAAATCCATAACCGCTTCATCGGTTTTCTGCATCCTGCCATGTTGTAGGTCAGGCGGAAAATCAGCTCACCCTCCCTTCCGGCATCGGTTGCACACACAACAGCATCTACCCTGTCATCATGCATGAGCTTTTTCAAAATCTGATACTGTGCTTTTGTATCACTTTTCACTTCATGCTGCCATTCCTGCGGAATGATTGGAAGGCTCTTATAGCTCCATTTCTTCCATGCTTCCTCATAGCTTTCCGGCTGTGCCAGTTCTACCAGATGTCCCACACACCATGATACCAGATACTCATTGCCTTCCAAATATCCGTCCTTACGCTGTGTGGCACCAAGAACTGCCGCAATGCTCTGTGCCACACTCGGCTTCTCTGCAATTACAAGCTCCATCTCTATTCCTCCCCATTTTCTTCATCATTCTCATTGTTGTTATCTTCATTGTCATTCTCGTCTGTGTCTACTGATTCTGTATCATCACCACCATTTATGAATGCTTCGTCGGAATCCTGCTCGGTTTCTTCCTCGTCATCATAATCGTAGTCCTCGTCAAGCTCGTCCTCATCTTCATCCTCATCAATGAAGTTTTCCTTTTTCTTCTTAGACTTCACAACATATACCACTCCGATCACAGCTACCGCAGCAATGCCTATTAAAATATATGTAAAGCCGGAACCATCTGCTTTTGCGGTATCCTCTTTCGGCTTACTTGTATCCTCCGTGCTTTCTTCGGTACTGCCCTCAACACTTTCCGTTCCCTGTTTTTTCTCTCCTGTGGTATCTGCATTATTATTTGACAATGCACTGTCTTTGGTAGGAATTGCAGATTCCAATGCCGCTGAATTTTTCGGAAGTGTCTCGCTGTTATCCGTTGTGGTATTTAACAGGTCATTTTCACTGACTTCGGTAAGGAAATATACCTTTTCATCTTCCCCGTCACGATCAATCACCAGATAAAATACCTTTTCTGATGCAGTCTGGATTGTATAAAATTCCTTGCCTTTTTCAGAAGTCTGGCTGTCACTGCTCTGGTCGGTATCCTTAGAAGTATCTCCCGTACTCGGGGACTGCTTGGCTGATGTTCCTGTACTGCTTGAAGTTGTTCCACTGCCTGTTTGGGAAACAGTATTTCCATTGCTGTCTGTCTTGGTATGGTCTGTAACCTGTGCGGTTGCAGAGCTAGGCTTGGTTGCTGACGCATCCACCGGGAGCTGCTGTGCCGGATCTTTTTCATTGCTGTCCTTGTTTTCCGGATCGGTGTAATACGGATTGGCTGTTTTATAGATTTCTGAGGTATTTCCTGCATTATCCATGGCTGAAATCGTGAAATACTGATATCCTGCATCAAACTGTTGCAGACGGATATTCAAAGCACCATTCGTATGGTCGGTAAACTCATAGCCATTGACATAGATTGCCTTGATACCGGAATCCGTATCATGTGCCTGAATACTCAATAGACCATCGCTGACTGCCGCATTTAAGGTAGGCTTCGTAAAATCAAAGCACTTGATATAGCGATTTTTCTCATAGGTCTTGCCCTTCTGGTCTGTGACCTGCACATAAATAGTGCTGTTTTCGGAAATCTCTATGTACATATCCTCGGTAATATCTGTCCAGCTTCCATTCTGCCCGACTTTCGCCTTTACTGTCTGAACGGTAAAATTACCGGAAACTATCGTATCTTCTACTTTGACTATCACCTTAGTGGTATCGTTATGCCACCCAGAAGGTGTATTGATTGTGATTTTTACGCTCGGATTGATATAGGTACATTCCTTATAGTTCTTTGCACACACCTCACAATCTTCATCCACCGCATACTGGCTGCACTTTTCTTTGCAGGTGCATTTTGCGGCAGGCTGTGTTTCTTCAGACGAATCTTCTGTTGTGCCTTCTGTGGAATTTTCCGTCTTTCCCTCTCCGGTATCTGTTCCTGAATTTTCTTCCCTGCCATTGCCGGGTGTAACTGTATTTTCTGCGTCACTTGCACTTTCCGTTTTCTGCTCGGCAGTATCCTCCGCATGAACCTCTATCGTATTTGTCCTGTTGGCAAAAAATGCCCCAATCGGCATACAAAAAAGTATTGCCGACAGCATAAGGGACACTACCGCCCTAGCCGATAATTTCCTGTTTTTCATTGATTGAAACCTCCTTTTCCTGTTCCCGTTTCTGTAATAAATTTCTGACTTCATCCTCACTGAGCTTGTTTAACATCTGCAAACGCTCCGATGAGATTTTATATTTTCGTATGATCTTCATGGCTTCGGCATCCTCCGCCATCTGTTTCTGTTCTGCAAGGTCTTTTTCCTTTGCCTGTAGCTGTGCTATCTGCTCTCTGACCTTTTTAAGCTGTGAATTGATTCGTTCTACTGACAAAAATAATTCCTCCCTTCGCTAATTCAATCTTCCAAAACCATAGAAATGGCTCTGCCAGTAAGAAGTATTGATTGATGTGTACTGAATTGGATCACCGCAATGCACCATCGTACCGTTTCCACAGTAGATACCAACGTGTGTAACCGGACGTCCTGCATTATAGGTTCCTGTAAAAAATATAATGTCCCCTGCCTTTGCATCTGCCGCTGATACCGGAGTACACTGGTCATAAATGCCCTGTGCTGTGGTTCTTGGCAGGTTATGTACGCCACTGTTTGAAAATACCCAGCATACAAAACCGGAACAGTCAAAACTAGCCGGAGCTGTGCCGCCAAAAGTATATGGCATTCCCAGATACCTGTTTGCTTCACGCATAAGCGTCTGTACGGTTGCATCATCATAGGATTCCGGCGGTATCACATTGCTGGTTCCTCCTCCGGTGCCGCCCGTTGTTTCTCCATAAATGGTCTGTTCTCCTGCTTCAAAATAAAATAATGGGTTATAATATTCCCCGTTATACAGACATTCGATATGAAGGTGGCTTCCGGTACTGCTTCCTGTATTTCCGCTTTTGCCTATATTGTCACCTTTTTTTACACTCTGCCCTGCGGACACATTTAAGCTGTCCATGTGGGCATATTTTGTGGTATATCCCTTACTGTCCGTAATCACCACATAATTTCCATAATAGGAATCGTAAGTTGCTTCTGTTACCGTTCCATCATGTGCCGCATATACAAACGTTCCTGTCGGCACCGCTATATCCACACCCCTGTGAAGCTCCTCGGCTCCGGTGTTTGGATTTTTCCGGTAGCCATAATAACTGCTGATATAGTAATACCAGTAATAATCAACCGGAGAAGCAAAGACCTGTAAGCCGCCTTTTGTCTCCGTATAGGCTCCAAAAATTTCCGTCTGCTCGCTGTCCATGCGTCCGGCTACAATGCTCTCAAGCGGTGTGACCGTAAGTGTGACACGAAGAATTGTTACGGTATATTCTTCTTCCTCCTCATACTCGTATTCCTCGGTACGGGTAGTCCCGTCCGGATTTGTTACTATTCTGGTTCCGGTCTTTGTGACTGTCCTTGTCCGTGTTTCCTCTACTTCCTCGGTAGTGAGTGAATACATGGCATCAAATAATTCCTGAATCTCACTCTCTATTCCTGCGGCAGTAAATTCCGTATGGACTGCGGAAAGATAACTGATCAGTGTGTACGGATCATGCCCGATTGCACCAAGGTTATAATCGTATTCATTATATCCCGGATAATCAGTTTCAATCCGGTCAATCTTATTTTGCAGTTCCATTTCCTTTTCTGTAAAAGATAAATCTGCTGCATCAATCTCCGCCGGAAGGCTAAGATATGTGCTTGCCATCGTTGTTGTCACAGTTCCGGTAAACATGGAACCGCAGCTTGATAGTGCCGACATGATCATAATGAGCAGAAGTGCAAAAATACCCACTGTGATAATCAGTGTTTTATTTTTCGTGGCAATTTCCTGTAACTTCTTTGCAATCCCGGTTGCAGCATTGGCTGTCTTTGTAAATGTTTCCTTTGCAGTCTTGGCTTCTGCTCCTACCCGCCTTGCCTTGGCATACTCACGCTTGATGCGCTGTTTCTGTAGCTGCCTTTGTAACTGTTTCTTTGGACTGTTGCCCTTTAGATGTGGATTTTCACTGATGAATTTCTCATACTCCAGCTTCATATCTGCTGTGACCTGCTTTTTCTGCAATCGCTCTAGGCGGTCACGCTTTCTCTGTGCCTTGCTCTTGCGGTGATACTTCATATAGTGATAAATGTCCTCGGCACGCTGTTCCGTCTTGTGTGCACCCTCAACCGCAGAATTGTCCCTTTCTGTTTCTGCAATCTTACGATGCACAAAATACATATTTTCCGTTTGCAGCTTATGAACCGCAGTCTTTCCCAGACCATCCTGCTTAAATGGCTTCTCCACATCTACCGGAACTACGATATATTTTGCTTTTCCGTTCTGTTCATCAAAGACACGTTTCATCTCATAATGCCGCTTTTTCGGCATCTTGTCCTTTGCTTTCTGCAACTTCTGACGACTCTTTTCCGACTTATCAAAAGCCTTCTGTACTTTTTTGTCGGTAAATTCTTCCGCCTGCCCCTGCGAAAATGTGGCATCCTTTGTCTGGAAATCTCCATAATCGGACTGCTTTGTATTTTCTGACTTCGCACGCTCTCTGTGTGCGTGTTCTCTCTGCACACGCCTTTTGTGATATTTTCCTTTTTCCTCAGACCGTTGGTAGGTGTCCCTGACATGAACCTTGTTTTCTATCGTGCTGTCAAAAGATGTTTCAAAATCACTCTGCTCATCCTGCATGAAACTGTTTTCCTTTAAGAATGCCTTTTCCGCTTCGGCTTCCGACTTCTGGACGCTGTGACCAGAAGTTGCATTTCTTCTATGACTGCCATGGTTCGCATCCCGTGGCAGATTGCTCACAGGCTTCTCATTGGCATGAAAATGATTTTCCGTAGGAAAGGTGTTATCCTGCCTGTTTTCTGTATGCTTTACTCCAGTCGCTTCCTTATCTTTGGAAAATGTCTCTTTTTCAAATGCCTTTACTGCCTGCTTCTTCTGTCTCTTTTCCGCCATTTATACTGCGTCCTCCTTCTGCACCGATTCCTCCGGCTTGGTATTCATAATTCTGTAAGTCTTGGTGTCTGTCGGATATTTGTCTACAAATGGAATTACCACATTGTCAAACAGTATCAGACCACTTCCCGGCTCGGAGTTGGTGACATAGGAAAGCTGCTTATCAGAAAGTCCCAGCTTATCAGCGAGAATTGCCTGATCTTTGGCATTCTGATTTAACAGATACACAAAATCGCTGTTACCCAAAATACCTTCAATCTCCTCAGAACGAAGAAAATCGCCCACGTTCTGCGTCAAACCTGTCGGAATACCGCCCCATTTTCTGAAACGCTTCCAGATTTCCACGGAATAAATAGCTGTCTGCTTCTCCTTCAGAAGAAGGTGGAACTCATCACAGTAATAACGGGTAGCAATCTTTCGCTCCCTGTTCTGCGATACCCTGTTCCAAACCGCATCCTGCACGATTAACATACCCAGCTCTTTCAACTGGTTTCCCAAATCTCTGATGTCAAAGCACATGATACGATTGCCGCTGTCTACGTTGGTATGGTGGTTGAAGTAATTCTGGGAACCATGCACATACAGCACAAGGCTGTTTGCGATACGCTCCGCCTTTGGATTTTTGTGTGCTAACAGGGCATCATATAAATCTTCCAGCAGCGGCACATTTTCCGGCACCGGATTTTCAAAATACTTGTCATAAATATGACGGATACATTCGTCGATGATACCTTTCTCATCGTTCTCCAGACCGTCCTTGCCACCTGCGATCAGGTCACATAATGTTATGATAAAATCAGATTTCAGTTTTAATGCTTCCTTATCCCCCTTATGGCTCAACTGAATATCCATAGGGTTCAGATAGTCTTTGGAATTGGTGGCAAGTTTTACCACCTGTCCATGTAGTGCTGCCACAAGAGCAAAATACTCTCCCTCCGGATCGCAGATGATAATATCGTCCTTTGTGATAAGAAAACAGCTTAAAATCTCACGCTTTGCACTAAAACTCTTACCACTTCCGGGAGTACCTAAGATAACTCCGTTTGGTGTACGGAGCCTTTTTCTGTCTGCCATAATCATGTTGTTGCTAAGTGCATTTAATCCGTAATAGATTGCCGGTGCAGGCATAAATAACTCCTGTGTGCAGAATGGTACTAAGATTGCGGTGCTTTTTGTGGAAAGAGTACGCTCAATGCCTGTCTCATTGCATCCAATCGGTGCGGATGCCATAAGTCCCTGTTCCTGCAAATACTGTAAACATCTGAGGTCACAGTTTGCCTGCTGAATGATACCGGACACCCTCTGCATTAAGCTCTCCAGTTCCCGCTTGGTTCTGCCATAACAGGTAATAAGGAATGTCATGTTGATCATCTTCTGGTTGCTCGTATTCAAATCATCGAGAAATTCCAGCGTGTCCTTTTCATAAGTGATGATGTCTGTTGGAAGAATATCCATATCGTAGCCGCTTCGGACTGCCTTTTTCTGTTCCTCAATCTTCATTTTCTGGATATTGGAAATAACCGCTTTTAACTTCTTGATTGCCTTTACCGGATCTTCCGTCTGCATGTGCATGGAAATCGTAAGATTAGCATCAATATCCAGAAGATGCTTGATCAGCTCGTCCGTAAACTTCGGTGCGATAATATCCAGATAGGACACACAGCCATACATATTCCCTGACTTAAAGCGGTTCGGATAGCGGAAATCAAATCCCGGCGGTGCAATATAGTCCTTGACCGACTTACCGGATTCTGCCAAATCCTTAAATGAAAAACGGAAAGGCTCCATGGTATCCTGATTAAAATATTCATGCAGGATGCGCAGTCTTTCCTTTCCGTCCAGTCCCCTCGCAAGGGTTCCTATGTTGTTTAAGTTCCGTATGACATCTTTTTCAATGTTGTTAAGGCGGCTCTTGGCTTCCTTGTAGCCGTTGCTTTCTACACCAAAAATCAGATATTTTGATTTGATGATACCGTTGTTGCCCTTTGCCGCCTGCTTCTTTAACATTTCCGTATATTCCTCACGAATATCGTTAAAATCATCCTCCTGCCACGGAATGTCAAACTGTTCTGTAAGCATCTGCTCGTTGACCTGCCTGTTGAAAAGCACCAGTTCAAACTTCACAGACGGATCAAAATAATTGATGAGCTTACTGTACTGTGCCAGTATGTCCGCCTGGTCATCCACTTCCAGAAGCTCATAGTTTATATCAAAAAATTCCACCATCTTTGTATAATAACGGTGGCTGACCTGACAGATACCATCACGGAACATCTTTTCAAAAGTGATCGTCCTTTGTGCGGTAGTCGGCTTTTCTTTCTCAATGCTCTTTCCCGATAAAATATGCTTTAACTGTATAAGACGCTTTTTTTCTGAAAAGGTAAGACCGCCACTTTTACTGTTGTTCCTGCTATTGCCTTTATAACTGCTTTTTCTGCGGCTTTCCGGTTCTGCCTTTTGCTTTTTCTTCAAGATAACGAACCTCCCTTCGTAATTTTTCTTTTTCTTCCAACTGCTTGTATAAGTTCTCTGACCGGTATGGTCTTATGCCCGGTGTGAGTATCTTCTGCCGGAGCATAAAATACACAATCTTCTCCGCCGGAAACCCGTTTTTCTCATACATCGCAAAAAAGAAGAACGGAAGCATTGCTCCCATCATAAGAAGTGATGCGGCTGATGTTCCGATCAGTCCCTTGGTTAAAAAATACAAGGGTATCCCAGCTACTGCCGCACCGCTGAAACAAATGATCTGTCTCTTTGTCAAGTTCAGTGCCACTTTTGTCTTGATACCGGACAAATCCTTTGGCACCTGCACGGATATTGCCATATCGTTCCTCCCTTAGTGCGCATTCCAGATAGATTTCGATAATGAACCAGTCTTAAAGAGTGAAAAGCATAAAATAACGGTATATGCTGCCACCGACCAGAGTGCCGTATGCAGGTTTTCGGATACTGCCACACCTGCCACCAGCACCGCATAGATTGCGACGCACACCATCATAAAGAATCCCTGAAATGCCAATGCACAAAGTCCCTTAAAATAATTAGTTCCTATCGTTCCCCATTCCCGGTTGGTTACGGTTGCACAGGGAACAGGTGCTACTGATACATAAAGATATATTTCAATCATTCGCCCATAAAGAATGACGGTGATAAGGACTGACATGATTTTCATACATAAACTGACGATCATGGTCTCCATTCCAAGTCCTAACAGCTCGCCTATACTCATCTCCGAAAACTGCTCATTGAACATCGTCTGAAGCGTACTTGCCACATCAATACTGGTGCTTCCGGTAATCGCTGATGCGGCAGAATTTACGATATGGCTTCCCACATCAAATACCGCCATTACAATGTCAAAAGTCTTGCTTAACAGCATGACTGCAATACACGCTTTCATAAAAAAGCGGATAAAAATTGCCGTATTGAAGTCATGCAGATTATTCTTGTCAATAACCATGGAAATAAGCTCGTAGACGAGTACAAAACTGATGATCATTCCCGCTATGGGAATCATCACGTTATCGGACAGGGTTTTTATCATGTCAAAAATACCGGAGTTCCAAGTGCTGGGAGTTTTGCTGACCTCCCCTGCAATCGTGCCTACCTTGTCATTGACATCGGTAAACATGGTTTCAAAGTTTGTAAGCACCCATCCCTGCAACAGTTCCTTTATGAATTCAGTAATCTTATCAATGATCCCGCCCATGAATTATGAGAACAGTGTGGTAAGCTGTGGGATTACCGTCTGTGCCACAATGATGATGCCACCGCCACTCATAAGCTGTTTTATCCCCAATTAGGTGTAAAACTCTGCTCGA
>OCPU01002864.1_pt1 | contig 10294 bp, 8 predicted proteins | sample 1538661 | NCBI WGS metagenome assembly OCPU01 (sample SAMN04571716, study PRJEB22368) | human gut metagenome | biome: human gut; material: stool | host: Homo sapiens | place: Luxembourg | collected 2012-10-19
ATACCGGCCGTGTGATCAACGTACTTGCAGAGTTGATATTCTATTGTCAAGATTCTCATGGATTTGGATCGCTCCTTTTCCCTTTCACCCTGTAGCCGATGAGAATACCCTTTTTATGCGTTTGAAAATTGCCTTCTTAAAATTTCAGCGATTTTATTAATTGCACGGGATATATTTGACTGGTTTCTTAGTAGAATTGACGAAATTTCTTTTTGGGTGTACCCGTCAAATATGTACATTGTAAAAGCTTCACGCCAGATTTCCGGCAAAGACATGATCTGCGAATACACTTCCATGTCCTCAATCTCATCTATCCAGCCATAACGATTGTTTGCCGAATAATCATCATAAATCGTCAGCGTTCTGCTGCCTGAATTATCAAACAGTCCAACCGTTTTTTCGCTGTAACGCCGATTAGAATTAAAAACCTCACGGTCAAACTCATAAATTTCCGCTATCTGTTTCTCAGTCATCCCTGCTTTTCTGTACTCCTCAGCGTTTTTTTGCCACTGTTCTTTAAATTTATTTTCCTCCAAGCCATGATTATAACTCATATTTTTACCTCCGTTTTGATTTTTTCGTTCTGAATCAAAACGAAGGCCTATGGGTATTTGGCAATGTTGCATTGCCAGTATTTAAAAATTGGCATAAAAATAGACCTTTCTGCTTTTAAAACAAAAAGGTCTATAAAGAAAAAGGAGTATAACTTTCGGCTTTAAAAGCTTTTGTTATACTCCTCATGTTATATTATTCCAATAAGTTAGCCATCGTTAAAATCATAATTTAAATTATAACTAAACTCATATTCCCCATAATTGGAAGAATAAATTCTTATATAGTACCTACCAGGTTCTAAATCGTACTCAATAGTTTCTATTTCACCACGACAGGTAGTATAAGATAGAGTTTGCTCTCCATCTGTACCAATCAATCTTATTTCGTATTGAAATGGCTCTGGTGAATTTGTGTTTATTATGATATGCTTCCTTTCATTAATATTAAACATATACCAATCATATTGATCGTATTCTTTTTTATCGTTTACAAAGCCTATAGAACCATTAATTGTTTCATCAGCTTTTGTTTCAATTTAATTTTGATATGTATTATTAGGTTCACTGTCCAAATTTTTTATTTCAACAGAATTCATCTGCAATTGATAGCCGCCATAGTTTTCCAAACACTCTATACGAATATAGTAGGTTCCTGATTGTAGCGGACAAATAAGCTTAATTTCTTTATTCTTGCCGTAATCGCTATATATTTCTGTTGCGCCATCAGAAGCAATGACAAATATCTTTGCTTTTAAATCTGAATCCATAGTAAGATTAAAGGTATATAATTGAAAAGAATTCAAAATTAGTTTATAAAAATCATCAGTATCGGTTTCGTTAGGCTGGTTACTTTTATATCCTATATGGCCATTTAAAGTATTGGATTCAATCAGTTTAGCATTTTGATATGGTGAATTTATTTCCTCATCTTTACTATATCCGCTTGTACTAAATTGACTATTTAAAGAATATGTACCTGATTGCTCATAGGATATTTTTATATAATATTCACCCGCTTGGATAGGCGTGTTAAGATTTAGTATGCGATCCTGTCCGCAATCATAATTAAGTCTATCATTTCCATTGATACATATTAAATTAATATTGCAATACACTCCAGCAGAAGCATTTAACGTTAATGATAATAAACCGTCTTCGGAAATATTTATAATATACCAAACACAATTATCATTATCCTCTGAATATGTAAAAGTTTTTTCATATGTTTCACCTATTGTCAGCGATATAGCATCAATGTAAGTATTACCGCTTTTTTCTGTAGGGGGTTCAGTTGTAGTGGTATTATTAGTAGTAGTGGTAGTAGTTTTCGTTGTTGAAGCGGTGGTAGTCTTATTAGTAGTGCTTGATGTTGTTACGACCTCAGAATATGATGGTTCGTCATAATATTCTTCAGTATCTTCATCAAATATCGGAGAAGATATCCACGGAAATATAAATGTTAAAATCGTTATTACTGTTGTAGCAACATTGGTTATTATTCTACCCCATTTCCGTATAAATCTTTTGATGTTTGAATCGTTTGGAATTCTTTTTAATACAAAATTTACTATAATTGCAATAATAATTATTACCACTATTCCTGCAATTCGTGCCATAATTTCTTTTAACATATATATCACCACTTTTTTGTTTTATTACACTCTAACAATTGTATCATACCATTTTAAGACAATATATTCAACTTCTTTACCCGAAATAAATTTATTCGACGTAAACTGTAAGGCTTGTTCTTGATTTATTAATATTTTCTTTTTGTAATTAAATAATGAAAATTCGCAGTAATATTCTTAGTTTCAAGTGAGAGAAAAATGGGACTGTTGAGCACACGCTGCAGCAGTCCCATGATTATGCATATTAATATGATATTTTTAGGTAGTCAAAAATCATGCCGATTGTAAAAAAGATACCACTTTCCACTCATCATTAATTTTTTCAAAGTATAGTCTATCAAGGATGGATCCGTCTGTAACTATTTTACATTCAATTCTATTGCTGCTCGATTGCATAGAACAATCCTTAGTAAAAAATACAATAGCCTTATCTTCACTACATAGGCATTGCACATCCACGCTGATTAATTCAAAATCGAACTTATTTCCTGTATTATTTGGATTCAGTCTTTTAAAAATATCATTAGAAACAATGGTTGTATATTGATCATTAAATCCATTATTATAATAGGAATCCAAAATCATATTTTTTGCTAATTCTTCTAAAAGATTTTTTTCATCGTCATCTATAAATATATATAATTTTCTTAAGTCCGATACTTCAAGATATTCAGCATCAGATATCGATGTTGATGAACCATCATCTAGATTAACGATACAAGTTAATTTGATTATTACACATACCAATAAGATTATAATAAAAATGCTAGAGGCTACACAAATTATGTTTTTTCTCTTCATGCTGGAACCCTACCGTTTAAGCAAACAATGATGACATTTGTATAATCTTCATTTTCGTCAAATGTTTCTGATAGTTTCTTGTTCCATCTTGGTTTGGTATGACCAGCATAAAGAATCTCATCTTTCTGCACACTGGATATTATTGCTGTATGTGTTGGTCCTTTTTCTTTACAAAAGTAAATCAAATCTCCCATACGTATATCATATTTGGATATAGCTTCCTCAATAGATTCATCTCTACCTATAGATACCTCATACATCGCGTATTCTTCAGAACGAAAATAGTTATAATTATCAACTACAACAGACCATGATTTAGTCCAGCCATAATCCCATGTTCCTGTATGAGAAAATAATCCATGAATATGCGATGCTAAGCCTTCAGCTTTCCCAAAATACCAATCATTATTCATTTTAAATCCACCTGCACATAAACATTGAGAAGCAAAATTAGTACAATCAGTCATTTTATCGCTTAATTCTGAAAAGTTAGGATACTCACTATAATTGTACTTTTCACCAACTGTGTCATAATCTCCGGACCACTTCTTCATGTAATCATATACGGCATTTCTATCATATGATTCATTTACAATCCAAGGTTCTAAGTCATACTTATCATAAATATCATCTCCATCAGAATCCTTAGAAAATGGTGATGATACATATAGTATTAATGGATCGGTATAACCTGTATATATCACTTCTTCGTGATCTAAAAGACCATCACCATCTGTATCTGCATCGCAAGGATTGGAATGAATCGGCAATATTTCAGCGTTTAAAAAAACTTTCCATATTGTACTTGGAGCATATTTTAAATATGTCTCTAAAACATTTCTAACATAAAATTTATTGCTTGCTTTCTCTAAGCAATCCTTAAAAGTTGGCAACTGAATATTGCCATCGTTATCCCATGTAATAAGCCCACTTTCAGTATCAACTTCTTGCCAGTCTGTTAAATCATCATTATCTGAGTTTGCTCCGTTATTAGGGTCTAAAATATTTTTTAGGGTTATCGTTTCCCAATTTGTTGGCAGTACGGCTTTAAATTCAACATGAGGTGGAGCAACATTACCCACAATATGATTATAAACACTACTCTCTGAATTTGTACCATATGTTAGATTAAGTCCGCCAGTACTCTTTATCGCATTATCTACCTGCTGTCCATAAGAAGGATCAATGTAACTGTAACCTGCCGGCATTAACTCGGAATAATTTATGCCTAATTTCGCACATGTATTTATTTGATCAAAATACATTGAACCAACATTCGTAGAACCATTCATTACCTGAAAAATAAATTTTGCCGATGTTTCTTTAAAAGTAACATTATTTTGTAATAGTTTAAACGCATTACCTCTATCAGTATAACCTGAAGTGTACACATATTGCTGTGCGCTAAGAGCCATTTTAACAGCCACACTGTTGGTAAACCATATATTTCCGTCAGATGTAAATTTCAGAGCTTGTGCTCCATTCAAATTATAAGTAATAAGACAGAAACGTACATTACCATTCCCGTATTGAGCAATTAGGGAATCCATCAAATTACCAATCATTTCGCATTGTGAATTAAATGTATCCTCAAGCTGACCGGAAGTCTGAATAAGGAACGCAATATCAACGGGTGTCTGAACGGTAACAGCGCCTCTGGTCTGAGCAGCAGCAAACATTGCAGGAGCAAAAGTTTCTTCAGTAAGAGTATCTTCCTCGTCATTTATTTCAGCGAGTGTTTCTTCAGAAAATTCTACACGTGTAGACTCTTCATTGAATTCAGCAGCTATATCTTCTACCGCTTCAGCCTCAAAGGACATCAACATAGGTTCAGCTTCGTTAATGCCGATTCCAAGGTTGGCAAGCCATTTCTCCATGTCCATTATACAGTATGTGCCAAGTTCGTCAACCTCCGTGTAAATTGTATTGTTTTCAAGGTCATACTTTGTTTCAATGGGCAGAAGCATATTCATATCTTCAAAGTATTTGAAGATTGTAAGACGTTTTAATCCTTGTAAATCCGGCTCATCAGGGAATAGATTAAGTTCATTGTCTACGGATTCATCAGCTATATTAAATTTTAACACAACCTTGCTGATATTGCAAGAGTTGCCACAAGTTAACTCCGGTGCAATGCCAAGAATGGCGTCATTTCTTATTGCTTTTGAGTAGCTTGTTTCCTTTGCTTTTAAATTACCCTCAACATAACCTGTCGATTCAATTTCAATAGACATTTTGTAAGGACTATCGTCAGTATTGATCTCCCTAAGAGCCTCGCTGTTCTCGGCAATAGTCTGATTGCTTACATATTCCGCATCGGGAACGTCAAATGTTTCAGGATTTGTCGGGTCAAGTCCAATATACGGCTCATCGCCATCTTTTAAGCCATCACCGTCTGTGTCCGGAACGAGAGGATCAGTTCCGTAAATATTAATTTCATCGTAATCTGAAAGTCCGTCATTGTCCGTATCATCATTTCTTGGATCAGTTCCAAGCTCTATTTCCTGGGCATTGGTCAATCCGTCACTGTCAGAATCTGCATCAGCGTCCGAAACACCCTCGGTTACTGAATCGTACTTTGTAGGATCTGTTCCTGTTATGTATACTTCCTGATAATCGGTCAGTCCATCGCCATCAGTATCGGGATTATTCAAATCTGTACCGATCATATTCTCATAAATGTCCGGAAGCCCGTCACCGTCGCTGTCAAGAAAATCAACAGAATAGCCATCTTCTGTTTTTGTTACAACAAAAGGTACTGATTCAATTCTCTCGCCGTAATTGGTGATAAGGGAAACCTTGAAGTATTTTGTTTCAAAGTCATCGGTGATCGGGTACTGATAGGTAGTTGCATCCGAAACGACAGCTACGGATGTATAGTTGACATTATCATCTGAACTCCATATCTCATAGCTGCTGTTTTTGTAATTGGTGTACCACTCCATATCTATGCTGTTCGCATCGCTGTTATACTCTCCGAAAGCATAAAGCTCAACCTCAATATCAGATTCTGTTCCGACAAGTTCAGCCATATTGTTGCTGTAATTAGCGTTAATGCTAGGACAGTCAATGGTGATAGTTTGTCCGATAATGATAACATTGTTGAGGTTAAGGTTATCTGTATCGATGTTGATATCTCCGTAAGGAGCATAAATCAAGCCGCTGAAATTAACGTTGCTTGTTTCGATATTGATATCTCCCGTTTCGGAGCAAATAACAGAATTGTTCGTATTCTTAACCTCTCCATTGATGGTAACATCTTCAATAGCTTTAATTCCTGAATTGAGATTAATATTTCCCGTAAGTTCTAGAGTGCCGTTAACATCCATGGGATTATTAATGTTGATGTTCAGGTCCTCAAAGCTGTAATCGTCAGCATATGTTTCAACGTTATCGCCACTGAAATACGAGTAGTTCAGTTTTTTGAGAATGTAGATCATTTCTTCGTCAGCATTCTCAGTTTTCGTACCGTTGACATTCATATTTCCGCTTGAAACAATTGTGCCGTTTGTCGCTATATTTCCATTCACACAGAAATTATTAGCATTAATGGTGATAGCTCCTTCTGTATCAGAAGCGGCAAACATTGTATAGGGATACTTTTCTGCTGCATCCTCTGCAACTGCAGGCAAACTCGGCAAAAGAGTTGCTGCCATAGCTACACTCATTATGCCGGAAAGTATTCGTTTGAAGTTGTTTTTTCCTTGCATAACTTCTCCTCCGTTCCGCAGTATCGGAGCGCCGAAGCGCTCCATTACCGCTTTTTTATTAGTCTTCTTTTACAAATTTCTTCATACCTTCAGGCTCTTTTGGCTGATTGTACCACCACCAGCAAGCCTGAGAACTGGAACTGACGCCTATCATCAGTGCAAGTGCCGCCAATGATGAACCATATTTCAACATGAGCTTTTTAATTGCCTTCATATTTTTCACCGCCTTTCCTTTTTAAAAAATTTATGCAAATTCTCAGGCTCTTTCGGCTGACAATATGTTATACTGCAGGCTTGTCCCGTTACTATTGCCGTTATGCCGTAGACCGCACTGAAAATCAACGTTATGAATATGATTTTATGAGTAGTTTTATTTTTTCTGCAACCATTGCACAAGTTAATGTAAATATTCCTGTTACTGCATAAAAGCATACTTCTGTTTTAACAAAATAGAAAATAATGCAGAATATTGTCCATATAAAAAATGAAATCAAAGATTTTTTTCTTAACTTCATCTTCTTTTTCTCTGATATAGGTTTGTTTGGATGTTCAACCGGTGCAAATTTATATAAAATTAATACTGATAAAACCCATAGAATCGGAGATAAAAACCTTATCGTAGCTGTACTAAAAGTCTTTATTATTAAAATAAAAGCAGAAAGTACACACACAAGTGTCAGCATACATCCCCAATGCGTATCAGCATGGTATCCTCCGGCATACATTCTTATAGTTACAAACGCTGTCAAATTAATAACACAAGGAATAAATTCATTGGAAATTAAAGCAATAATAATAGCTATAATTAAGTTGAAGATTGTAGATAACAATAATTCTATTCCATAAGCATAAACTTCAGAATCTTCCACTTCTATTATTTTATTGTCGACAAAAAAACACGCCGTACCTTTTGCGAGTTTTGAAATCATTTTTCATCACCTCGCTTTTAGTATAGCGTGTTTAAGTTATTTTTTTCAATAGTTTTACGTCAAATGACATTTCTTGACGTTAAAGCTCATCTATTTTTATAATTTGTTCATATATAGATTCTTTCTGATTTATTTGATTTCTAATTCGCTGGTTAAATATTTTTATGAAATTTTACAATTACCTCATTATTGAGTTCCGCAAATTTAATATATGGAGTGAAATCATCGTAATAATCAAGACGTTTTTTCCAAATATATTCGATTGATCCATTGTCATTATGCACCAAATACACATTTAATCTTATTGAACCTGATAAACCTGCTTCACTGCAATTTCTTAATGAAATAGTATATTTTCCATTTTGGGTTGTATAACTATTATATTCTTCGAATTCATTAAACTTATACCACATCGTTTCCGAAAAATCAACCATCCATCGCTTAAAAAGGAATATTTGCCTTTGTGTATATGAAATCCGCAACGGCATTGCAAGCCGACTTCTGCTTAACTATAGCCGTCAGAGAAGCGGAGAAGCCCTTAGAGAGCTGTTCTCAATGATTATGAGGGAAATACAATCACTCTAAAAAGCAGGCTCCCAAATCGTTTTTTTGAGAGCCTGTTAAACAGTTAGAGTGTGCCTATTGTGATATGAGATATAGTGGCGATTTTAACTTGTTTGGTTTTGAATATAATTAAGCAATTATTTTTTTTAATTGCAATAATAAATTACTGAAATTATCCGTTTAAAACATCTTTAGACCATAGATACCAATTTCCTGAAAATGGTTTGCTTTTGATTGTGGAATTGTCGATAGCTAAATCTGAACCATGTCCATTATACTCATTATCAATATACACGAGGTAATAATTTCGTATCTTATCATTCTCAATTTTTCTGTTTTTTACTATAAAGTACATCAGCATATTTCCTTGATTATCATAGTTTACACGAATAAAGGAAAACACATTATAAGGGCTGTCTTTTTGGTATTTATTCCGCATATAAGTGAAATATTTATCAAAAGTTTCTTCTCCACAATCAATATATTCACTATTTTTCCCTAAACACTTCTCGATTATATGGTCATCTTGTGAATATATAATCATAGGGATTGAATCATATTTATATTTTTCAAAATAATCAACAATGGATTCCATATATTGTTTGTTATTCTTATAACAGTTTTTAACATACTCTTGATGTACTTTTTCCTTGTAAATAAAACTAATTATGAAAAACAAAGCAGGAATTAATACTATCAGCACAATAATATATTTTTTTTTCATAGTAATTACCCCGGATATATCTTACTGTGAAATATGAATGTAATCATAATCTTTAATCACATTATTGTAAAGATCATATCCGTATCTTACGTATGTTGAATCCTCTGTATTATCAAATTCTCCCGTTGTCACGAATGAATATAAGCTACCACCACTCTCTAATTCTTTTTTCGTAAAGCCACCAGCATGTCCTGCATATCCGAAGAGAATGTTTCCGAATATCTCAGCATTTATAATTATGTCAGAATATAAAAATGGAAATGAACTGGTCGAAAAACGAATATTCGCATTAACAGTTTTCATGAAATTATTCCAACTTCCGCTTGTTTTTACATCATATGGAGCATTATTTTTCACTTGACTAATCATCCAGGAATAATCTCCTGTTAAACGAGCACATTTATTGGATGTGTTATCATATTTTTGACAAGGATAATTAAGACTTTCTACGGGTGAAGGATTACACGAATAATAATGGAAGTGAAATTCCTGTGCTCCATATCTGAGAATTCCATTTAATATTGGCGTATAATCATATACATAAATATCCACCTTATCGTTATATACATTATCCTTATCAAAATCACTCCGTTTAACAGATGATATAAACACTGGATTATTAGGATTTAAACTTGCATTAAATTCTTCCAACGGCATTGTCTTTGGAGTGTAATTTTCATTAAACCATACTATGTCTTCAACTAAATCTGTGAATCCGTTATTTTTTGCTTCTAATAAAATAGCATAATATGTATTAAGATCAATAAAATATGAATCATTTGAATCTTTTTTAAACGAAATACCATCTGAAAATGTACGATGATTTAATTGGAAAAGTTGTGTAGCAGCAATTGACAAACCACCAAAAGTACCGTAAGCCTGATTTTGCATATCAAGATATCCCAAATACTCAAGGCATTTTTGAATAATTGTAACAGTTTCAGTATTGTCAAGAGCAATCATCTGTGAACTATAATTATTTGCTGAAAGTGAATTAGGATCGTAACCATCATTTAATCCATCCCCATCCGAATCCTCCTCACAGGGATTTGACTTAATTGGAAGAATCTCAACGCCATAAAAATATCGATGCATATAACTTGGAATCGAATCACTGTATTCATTCAACACATAAGAAAAACCCTGATCATGAACTTTATTCAAACACTGTTCAAAGGTAGGCAACTGAATATTGCCATCGTTATCCCATGTAATAAGCCCACTTTCAGTGTCAACTTCTTCCCAGTCGGTTAAATCATCATTATCTGATTTTGCTCCATTATTAGGATCTAACACATTGACTAGGTTAATAGTTTCCCAACCTGTTGGCAATACGGCTTTAAATTCAACATGAGGTGGAGCAACATTACCCACAATATGA
>OCPU01002876.1_pt1 | contig 10240 bp, 10 predicted proteins | sample 1538661 | NCBI WGS metagenome assembly OCPU01 (sample SAMN04571716, study PRJEB22368) | human gut metagenome | biome: human gut; material: stool | host: Homo sapiens | place: Luxembourg | collected 2012-10-19
GAAAATTTTATCGGTAGTTTTATTTTATCCATTTAAGAGGTGGGATTTGAATATATTTTTGAAGGAGAAGAATGAGAGAATACAATTTTTTATTATATTTTACTAATCTTCTCCTTTTTTTTGTTAAAGAATCTTCATGGAAATTTACAAGACACATTTGAGGAAAAAGCGCATAACATAAAAGAATTTGTAGATCTTTTGAAGTGAGATTATATTCATTGATTATTTGTTCTAATTGATTGATTGTGATTGTATTGTTTAGATATAAATAGAAAATATCATGAATGTATAAATTGAGGTTTATATTCTCTATAAGATAAACATCTTCATATGAATGAATATTTTTATGTTGATAGGAGAGGTTAATGGCTGTTGTGGACAAGAAATAATGATTTAAAAGTTCGATAGAAAGCTGACAAAGAGTAAATAGAGAATAATAGATGATTTGATATTCTAGAGAATTTAAAGGTGTATAGATAAGAATAGATTCATAATATTGAATCCACTCTTTTTTTATTTCTTTTATTGTTTTTGTTTCTTGAGGGATGAGTGATGGGGAAATGATTTTTTGGATATCTAGAGGAATGCTTTGTACTTGATAAAGGATGTATCCTTGAGAGTTTTTTTGTTGGTAAATATTATTAATGATTTTAAAGGGATTGATTTGAAGTAAAGAAATGTATTTTTGATAATATAAAGGAAAAGGTTTATTTGTTAAATAATAATGTTCATCTTCATAAGTAAATGAAAATTGATCTTCTAAAGGAAGATGATAATATGTTTTTAAAATACTTAATTTTGATACCATGAGGGAACCTCACCTTCAATGACTTCATAAACAAGAGGAATCGTATAATTTTCTTTAAAATGTTCATGATATAAGGGAACAAGAATTTGTAAAACAATTGTAACATTTAAATCAATAGAGATAGCAAGATGATTGATCCCATAATTTTTAATTTTTTTATCAATATTCGAAGAAGTTAAAGAGAGTGTTTTATATTTAATGGAAAAAGATGGACCTCGATCTTGTAAGAAAATATTATTGGTAAGAGAACCGATAGGTATACGTGCAACAATACCTTTTTGTTGATTGATTTTTAAGAGTTTTTTATTGTATGGAGAATGATTGTTTTCTTGGTAAGAGCCTTCTTCAAGCTTTAAAAGAGTTTCTTCAAGATTATGGATGTAATTAGAGGCAATATCATTGATATAATTCATTTGAAAACTAATGGAATTATTTTCTTTTTTATAGAGTTTATGTGTATCTATTTTTTGAGTAAATGAAGTATGATTGATAAGTATCTGAATAAATTGATTTATTTCTTTACTGGCAATATTTTCAATTCTAGGGGTCATACGATTTGAAAAAAGATAAGCACATATAAAAAGTGAAAGCATAATTAAAATATATTTTTCTTTTTTCATCATATCACCATTATAAAATATGTAAAAAAAAAGAAAGTAGAACAATAAAATGGACCCTGTAAAACGGACACAAGAAAAAAAGTACTTTGGTGCTTAGTCCTGTTTTACAGGGCTTTTATTTTGTGTATTATGATAATTGAAGGAATAGTGGTGTGTTTATGGGGGTTAATTATTTTACAGAAGAACAGGTTAAAGAACTTGAAAAGAATCCATATGTAAAGAAAGTTTCTAATAAAAGTATAACTTATGCAAAAGAATTCAAAGAACTTTACTGGATTGATTATCAAAATGGAATACAACCTATTGAAATATTTAAAAAATATGGATTTGATCCAAATGTATTAGGAGCTAAACGAAGAAATACTTTTACTGAGCGTTTAAAAAAACAAACTCAACGAGTAGAAGGATTTAAAGATACAAGAAAAGATAATTCAGGTAGACCATCTACCAAAGAGCTATCTTTAGAAGAACAGATCGAAAGATTGAAACATAAGAACAAAGTTCTCCAACAGGAGAATGATTTTTTAAAAAGAGTGAGATTTATCAACAGAAAGCAAATTTCAAAACAATCGAAGAACAAACAGTAAGAGAAAACTATGAACTTATCGATAGAACTTTAAACTCAAAAAATAATGTATTAACAGTTTCGTATCTTTGTGAAAATGCCGGAGTATCAAGAAGTGGATTCTATTCATGGAAAAAAAGAAAAAACGATTTATCATCAACATATAACAAGAAAGAAGAACAGGATCTTAAAGACTTCGAATTGATTTTAGAGGCCTACAATTTTAAAGGTTATGATAAAGGCAGACGTGGTATTCATATGCGTCTTCTTCATATGGGAGTCTTGATGAATCATAAGAAAATAACAAGATTGATGAAAAAATTTAATTTATTTTGTCCTATAAGGAAAGCAAATCCTGCAAGAAGAATGGCTAAAGCATTGAAGACATCAAATTATGCGGATAATATTTTAAAAAGGCATTTTGATGAATATGGACCTGGATATGTGTTAGAAACAGATATTACCTATCTATTTTATGGTCAAAAACGTTCAAAAGCTTATCTTTCTGTGGTAAAAGATGGTTTTACAAAACAAATTCTTTCATATGTATTGTCATCTTCATTGGAAGAGGATTTTGTATTAGAAACAATAAATCAGCTATTTGAAAATCATAAACATAACATTCATACTGATGCATTGATTCATAGTGATCAGGGTGCTCATTATACAAGCGTTATGTTTATTGATCTTCTAAAAGATTTAGAAATAAGACAATCAATGTCAAGAAGAGGAAACTGTTGGGACAACGCTCCCCAAGAGTCATTCTTTGGACATATGAAAGATGAGGTTGACAAATATATAAATGCAGCATCAACGTATGATGAATTAAAAGAAGTGATTGATAGCTACATTGATTATTACAATAATGAACGTTATCAATACAAACTGGCTAAACTGTCACCAAATGAATATTTTGAGTATTACAAGACAGGAAACTATCCATTGAATCATATAACAAAAGAACCTGCTGAATATAAAGCAAAATTCAAACAGGTCAGACAAAATCTAAATAAGGACTTAACAATCAAAAGATTGATAAGTGTTATCAATAGAATATCTCATTTCAAATAACCCATTAGGTAGCTTGCATAAATGTTTAAGGATTAAATCAACATCATTATTTGAAAGAGATACATAACCAAGTTCATCCATCTTAGTAAAGATTACAGTTCCATTAAATACACCATCACAATCATTCAAATACCCTCTATATATAATAGTTGTATCATCATCATAAATGCTTAAATCCTTTACAAGAAGATAGATTGAAAGATCTTCTTCAAACAGATAATCACGATAATCAAAGACACCAAGTTCTCTTTTAACTAGATCTGTCATTCTTTTAGTTTTTAAAATTTTTAATTCATTATCTTTTATAATTATATATTTACAATATTTAGACATAAAAATATATCCTCCTGGTTTTTTTGTACCTTGAGGATATATTTATTTTTATTCAAATTTAAGTACTTTTTTATTTATTGTCCTTGACACAGGGTCCACATTAAACAGCATGGTATAAGTTCTTTTATTTCTAATCAACTTTTAACCTAAACTTAACATAACCTCCCCTTTGCTATGTTAAGATAATGTAAAGGATGTGGAAATAATGAAAGAATGTATATATGTAGTAGAAGATGATGAAAATATTAGAGAAATTATAGATTTAGCTTTAACAAGTGCAGGTTATACTGTCAAACAATATTCAAATGCTTTAGATGCTTTAGAAAATATGAAAACAGATCAAGTGGATCTAGCTGTTTTTGATTTAATGTTACCTGGCATTTCAGGAATTGATGCTATCAAAAAGATACGTGAAACTGATCAAGAATTACCTATTTTGATTTTAAGTGCAAAAGATCGAGAAATTGATAAAGTCAATGGTTTAGATAGTGGTAGTGATGATTATATGACCAAACCATTTGGTGTTTTAGAGTTACAAGCTAGAGTACGTTCTTTGCTTAGAAGACATGCTCCTAAAGCAGCGCCGATTATTGAAAGTCAAACCTTAAAAATTGATAAACAAACAAGAACAGTGATGCATAATGGACAAGTCATGGAACTTACAAATAAAGAATATCAGTTACTTCTTTATTTAGTAGAAAATCATACACGTGTAGTCGAAAGAGATGAAATTTTAAATCATATTTGGGGTTATGATTTTATAGGTGAATCAAGAGTTTTAGATGTGCATATTCGTGCTTTAAGAGCTAAATTGGATGATGATGGAAGTAAGTATATTAAAACTATTAGAGGTGTAGGATACCGCTATGTTGAGGAAGTGAAATAAGATGAATAAAGCTCTATTTAAATATTTTGCAACAGTTTTAATTATTACGTTATTATTTTCTTCAAGTGTTTCAATGGTGATTCTTTCTGATCAAATGATGCAAACAACAAGAAAAGATATGTACTATACGGTAAAGCTTGTAGAAAATCAAATTGATTACCAAAAACCATTAGAAAAACAAATAGATAAATTAAATGATTTAGCTTATACAAAAGATACACGTTTAACAATTATTGATAAAGAAGGAAATGTTTTAGCGGATAGTGATAAAGAGGGGATTCAAGAAAATCATAGTGGACGTAGTGAATTTAAAGAAGCTTTAAGTGATCAGTTTGGTTATGCGACACGTTATTCTTCAACTGTTAAAAAGAATATGATGTATGTGGCTTATTATCATCGTGGTTATGTTGTTCGTATTGCGATTCCTTATAATGGTATCTTTGATAATATAGGACCACTTTTAGAACCATTATTTATTAGTGCTGCTTTATCATTATGTGTTGCTTTAGCTCTTTCTTATCGTTTTTCTAGAACACTTACGAAACCATTAGAGGAAATTAGTGAAGAGGTTTCTAAAATCAATGATAATCGTTATTTAAGTTTTGATCATTATCAATATGATGAATTTAATGTTATTGCGACAAAGCTTAAAGAACAAGCAGATACAATAAGAAAAACACTAAAAACTTTGAAAAATGAAAGATTAAAAATAAATAGTATTCTTGATAAAATGAATGAAGGGTTCATTTTATTAGATACAAATTATGAAATACTTATGGTCAATAAAAAAGCTAAACAACTTTTTAGTGATAAAATGGAAGTGAATCAACCTATCCAAGATTTTATCTTCGATCACCAAATTATAGATCAATTAGAAAATATCGGTGTAGAACCTAAAATCGTTACTCTAAAAAAAGATGAAGAAGTCTATGATTGCCATCTTGCTAAAGTAGAATATGGAGTGACTTTACTCTTTGTAAATGTTACTGAATCTGTTAATGCTACAAAAATGAGACAAGAATTTTTTTCAAATGTTTCTCATGAACTTAAAACACCTATGACATCCATTAGAGGTTATAGTGAATTATTACAAGCAGGAATGATTGATGATCCTAAAGTAAGAAAACAAGCATTGGATAAAATACAAAAAGAAGTTGATCATATGTCACAATTGATAGGTGATATTTTAATGATTTCAAGACTTGAAAATAAAGATATTGAAGTCATTAAACATCCTGTTCATCTCCAACCAATTGTTGATGATATTTTAGAATCATTAAAAGTAGAAATAGAAAAAAGAGAAATTACAGTAGAATGTGATTTAACATCACAAACTTATCTAGCAAATCATCAACACATCCAACAATTGATGAACAACCTTATTAATAATGCTGTTAAATATAATAAACAAAAAGGAAGTTTAAATATTCATTCTTATCTTGTTGATCAAGACTGCATTATTGAAGTAAGTGATACAGGTCGTGGAATTTCACTTATTGATCAAGGACGTGTCTTTGAACGTTTCTTTAGATGTGATGCAGGGCGTGATAAGGAAACAGGTGGTACAGGTCTTGGACTTGCAATTGTAAAACACATTGTTCAATATTATAAAGGAACAATTCATTTAGAAAGTGAATTAGGTAAAGGAACAACCTTTAAGGTTGTCTTACCAATCATTAAGGACTCATTGTAGTCCTTTTTTTTATGAAAAAGTATCTAACTTGATAAAATGTGTAATTTTACATATTTTATCAAGTTGAAGGGTGTTGTTACTCATTTTCAAGATATTTTGAATATGTTAAAATGTCATAAAAGAGAGGTAGAAAAAATGCTTCAACAAGAAAGACATGAACAAATACTGGCAAGATTAAATACAGAAGGAAAAGTAAAAGTTAAAGAACTCGCAAATGATTTCGAAGTCACAGAAGATTGCATTCGTAAAGATTTAACGGCTCTAGAAAAAGAAGGACTTTTAAAACGTATTCATGGAGGAGCTATGCAAGTAAGAAAGAATCTCCATGCTTACCATGTAGATGAACGTATGAGTGTACGTTTATCACAAAAGAAAATCATCGCGAAAAAAGCAGTTGAATTGATTGAAGAAAATACGGTGATTTTTTTAGGAATCTCTACAGTGAATTTAGAACTTGCCAAGTGTATTTATCAAAAAAATATATCACTTACAATTATTACAAATATGATTGATATTATGCAATTATTTAGACATGGGGAACATAAAGTAAATCTTATTTTCATTGGAGGACATTTTAATCGTGCTAAAGATGGTTTTATAGGTACTCTTGCAATTGAACAAATTCACAATTATCGTTTTGATCTTTCTTTTATCGGTACAGTAGGAATGAATATCCATGATGGAAAAGTAACCACATATGATGTCGAAGATGGTCTTACAAAAAAAGAAGTCATGGATGCAAGTAAAAAATGTTATCTTGTGGCCGAAAATGAAAAACTCAATTTAGATGGGAATTATGTTTTTGGGCATTTAAGTGAATTTACTGGATATATTGGTGAACAAGAGTTAGGAAGTCCTTTTAAGGAAAAAATAATGGAGTATGGATTAGAAATCATTTAATGATTTCTTTTTTTATGAAAAATCAATAAAACAATTATTGAAATTTATTGTTTTATTGATTTATAATAGCCTTGTAATAAGAAAAAACAATAAAAGGAGGCGTGTTATGAATTGTTTATATCAAACAAAAAGAATTTTTGATTTAAAAGAAAAGATGTTGAGCAGTAAACGTTATGCTTCTATTGAACAGGCACGAATCATTACACGTGTTTATCAAGAAAATGAGAAATTATCTCTTCCTAAAAAAAGAGCTCTTTCTTTAAAAGCAGCATTAGAGGAATTAGAGATTTCTGTTGAAGATGAAGAGTTGATTGTTGGAAATCGTACAAAGGGTGTACGTTATGGTGTTGTTTTTCCTGAAAGTGGTTGTTCGTGGATCAATCAAGAATTTGAAACATTACCAACAAGACCACAAGATCAGTTTTTAGTAAAAGAAGAAGATATTAAAGAATTTAGAGAAAAGATTTATCCTTATTGGAAAGGAAAATCTTTAGAAGATGCAATTAAAGGAACTTATGGAATAGAAATTAATGAAATAAGTAAAGTGGTAAAAATTAATCAAAAAGATCATGCTCAAGGTCATATTTGTCCTGATAGTGCTTTATGGTTAAAACTTGGTCCTCAAGGTTTAATGGAAAAAGCAAAAAAAAAATTAAAGAATTGTAAAGATGAACAAAAAGAATTTTATGAATGTACGATTCTTGTATTAGAAGGGGCAGTTCATTTTATGCAAAGATATCATGATTTGATTGAAAGTGAAAAAATCGAATCATTAAAAGAAGTGGGAAAGATTTGTATGAAGCTTTCTAAAAGACCTCCAGAAACTTTTCATGAAGCGGTGCAATCTTTGTGGTTTTTATTTGTGATATTACATATGGAATCCAATGCTTCTTCTTTTTCACCAGGGAGAATGGATCAATATCTTTATCCTTATTATCAAAGAGATATAGAAAAAGGAATTCTTACTAAACAAGAAGCTTTAGAAATATTAGAATGTTTGTGGTTGAAATTTAATCAAGTTGTTTATTTAAGAAATCAAAATAGTGCTAAATATTTTGCTGGATTTCCAATTGGTTTTAACATTGCTATTGGAGGTGTAGATGAAAAGGGAAATGATACATATAATGAGCTTTCTTTACTTTGTTTAAAAGCACAAGAGCATTTAGGATTACCACAACCTAATTTATCTGTAAGACTTAATAAAAATTCTAGCCATGAATTAATGCAAGCTGCTATTAAAGTTGTTTCACTTGGAAGTGGTATGCCACAATTTTTCAATGATGAAGCTATTATTCAACCAATGATTGAAGATTTAGGAATTGAAGAAAAAGATGCACGTAATTATGCTATTGTTGGTTGTGTTGAACTGACAACACATGGCAACAATTTAGGATGGTCTGATGCAGCCATGTTTAATTTAAATAAAGCATTAGAACTTACTTTGAATCATGGAAAATGTTTACTAACAAAGCAACAAATAGGATTAGATTTAGGAAGTTTAGAAACATATCAAACTTATCAAGATTTAGAAAATGCTTTTCAAAAACAAATTGATTATTTTATTGATAAAATGATGGCTGCAGAAAAGATTGTAGAAAAAGCACATCAAGATTATTTACCAACAGCTTTTCTATCTACTGTTATTGATGATTGTTTAGAAAAAGGATTAGATGTTACTAAAGGTGGAGCTAAATATAATCTATCAGGTATTCAAATGATTCAAGTAGCCAATCTTGTAGATTCTCTAGCAGCTATTAAACAACTTGTTTATGATGATAAAATGATAAGTCAACATGATTTATTAAATGCTTTACAAGAAGATTTTAAAGGCTATGAAATCATGCAAACAATGCTTTTAAATAAAGTGCCTAAATATGGAAACGACGTAAAGTGGGTCGATGAGCTTGGAAATCAATGGGCATGTTACTTTAGAGAAAAGATGAAATGTTATACAAATTATCGAGGAGGTCCTTATCATACAGGAATGTATACTGTTTCTGCACATGTTCCAATGGGTGAAAATGTAGGAGCATCACCAGATGGCAGAAATGCTTTAAAACCACTTGCTGATGGAGGTATGTCACCTGTCTATGGTAGAGATCTACAAGGCCCAACAGCTGTTTTAAAATCTGTTTCAAAACTTAATAATTCATGTACGATGAATGGTGGTCTTTTAAATATGAAATTCTTACCAGAATTTTTTAAAACAGAAACAGGCTGTTTGAAATTTGAAAATTTCTTACGTGCTTTTGTGGATTTAAAAGTACCTCATATACAATTTAATGTTGTTAGAAAAGAAGATTTGCTTGATGCTAAAGTTCATCCTGAAAATCATCAATCGTTGACAATTCGTGTTGCTGGTTATACAGCATACTTTGTTGAACTTGCTGGCAAGCTACAAGATGAAATTATTGAAAGAACAACTTATGAAAATATCTAAAGCATTGGTTTTTGATATTAAAAGATTTGCAATACATGATGGGAGTGGTTTAAGAACAACAGTTTTTTTTAAGGGGTGTCCACTTCGTTGTCTATGGTGTCAAAATCCAGAAGGATTAAACACTCAAAGACAAGTCATCTATTTTAAAAATAAATGTATTCATTGTAGATGTTGTCAACAATTCAAAGAACAAATTAATTATCAAAACGATCGTCCATATTTTCAAAATCATCAAGACTTTGATCAAGTTATTAAAACATGTCCTAGTGGTGCTATTCAATACGATAGTCAAGAGTATACTTTAGATAAATTAATGAATAAAATTAAAGAGGATGAAGTTTTCTTTCAACATTTTCCGGTGGAGAACCCTTTATGCAAGGTGAATTTCTTATTAAAATTTTAAAAAGATGTCAGAAAGAAAAGATTCATACAGCTATTGAAACATCATTTTATACATCATTAGAACTTATAAAAAAGGCATTGCCTTATTTAGATTTAGTTTATATAGATTTAAAAATATTTGATGAGCAAAAACATCAGGCCTGTACAAATGTATCATCACAACTTATTAAAGAAAATATTCGTTATGTTTTACAAAGTGAATATAAAGATAAAGTGATCATTAGAACACCACTGATTCCGACAATGAGTGCAACGGATGAAAATATTCATCAAATCGTAAAATTTTTAATTCAAATAAATCCAGAAGTAAAATATGAGATGATGAATTATAATCCTTTAGCTTCAGCTAAATATGAACTTGTGAATTTAAAATACGGATTAGAATCATATCAAATGTTTACCAAGCAACAAATGCAACATTTTTATGATGTTGCTTTACAAGCAGGAATAAAAAACTTAATAAAAGAATAGGAGAAAAGAAAATGGAATTTATAATTGATACAGTAAACTTAGAAGATATAA
>OCPU01002884.1_pt1 | contig 10214 bp, 9 predicted proteins | sample 1538661 | NCBI WGS metagenome assembly OCPU01 (sample SAMN04571716, study PRJEB22368) | human gut metagenome | biome: human gut; material: stool | host: Homo sapiens | place: Luxembourg | collected 2012-10-19
TACATCAAATGGTCTTTCTTCAAGTCTTTTTGCCATATCTGCCATAATCTGCGGGTCTGAACCAAAAAGCTGTACTGCTATCGGATTTTCCGCTTCAGTCACACGAAGAAGTGCGTCTGTATTTTTATTATTGTACAAAATAGCTTTTGCACTAACCATTTCTGTATACAAAAGCCCACAGCCCATCTCGCGGCATAAAAGCCTGAACGGCAAATCTGTAACACCCGCCATAGGTGCAAGAAATACTTTATTTTCTATATTGACATTTCCTATTTTCATTGTCCGTCCTCGCCGAGGAAAAATACTCTGTAAAACATTTCGAGTGATTCAAGCAGCTCTCTTTTTTCGTACTGCATCTTCTTTATAAGCATTCCGCATGCAATATCATCATATAGCAAATCATTTTCATCTGCATCTGTTCTGAATAAAAGATTACCTTCCTCGTCAAATACAAGTTCAAGTATTCCTCCCACTTCTTCTGTAAAAAGAACACACATTATTTTAAGTTCATTTTTTATATCTTCAGGAAGTCTCGAAAATTCTTCATTCAGATAAAATTTCTTTTCATATGCACTTGAAGCACATAATACAACTTCTTCATCAAACATATCCATATAATCCTCTCACCGATACTTCACCGGCTATTATTTTCTTTTCCTCACCTGTATCATCCACCTTTACAATAAGCCTGCCTTCATTGTCTATTCCATACGCCCCGGCAGTATATGCATCTCCTCTCTCCTCGATACGCACAGTCTTTCCTGCATTAATAAGCATTTTATTATAATCATCAACGAGCAGGCTCAAATCCTGTGTCTTTATAAATCTATTAAAATATTCTGTAAAATCATGTGCAAACTGTGCAACAACATGGCTTCTTTTTATTCTTACACCTGTCTGTACAAATATTGACGATGCCATATCTTTTATCTCGTCGGCAAATTCAGTCGTATTGACATTTATGCCTATGCCTGTAACAACATAATTGACATGCTCGGGTTCGGCACTCATCTCCGTTAAAATACCGCATATTTTCTTTTTATCAAGAACTATATCATTAGGCCATTTTATTTTGCATTGCTCTATCTTGTTATCCGCAAACGAAATGTCCTTCTCATCAGACAAAATTGCTTTGGCATCATATTTTGTAACCTTTGTTATTGCAGACGAAACAGCCATAGCTGCAACTATCGTAAGCATTGATGCCTCATCCGGTCTTATATCCGGGCGTATAAGAAGTGTCATCCAGATTCCGCTTCCCGGTGGAGAAACCCAGTTTCTTCCTCTTCTTCCACGTCCACCTGTCTGACATTCAGTTATAAAGAGAGTTCCCGATTCTTCGCCTTCTTCCGCAGCCTTTTTTGCACGGTTGTTAGTTGAATCTGTCTCATCAAAAAACACTATTTTTTTTATAATATCATTTTTATCCAGCTGGCTTTCTATTTCTGATTTCGTCAAAATATCAGGATAGTTTACAATACGGTATCCTTTATTGGACACCGCATCAAATTCATAACCTTCTTCTTTCAGCTGATTAATAACTTTCCATACAGCAGTTCTTGATACTCCGAGGCTTTCACATATTGCCTGTCCCGAAACAAAACCGTCTGCATTTCTTAATATTTTTAAAATTTTTGTTTTCATGTGAAGCCACCTTACTATTTCAATACTGCTGCAAAACACATTGCTGACAAAACCAATAATACTACCGCTGTAATTGCCAGAATAACACCTGCCACTTTATTTTTTTCCATAAAACGTTTGGCAGATGACAATGCATTAACGAGACAGCCTGCAAGAAATATCAATGGAAATATTATTCCGCTGCTGCTTCTGAAAAATAATATCAGGATAAACATTACGCCAACACACACTGTCAGAGCTATATTGGCATAATCTATAATCATTTTTGATTTTCTGTATGCACCACTGGTTGTATAATACATATCGATTCTGCCTCCGCATTATTTTTTATAGTATATTTTATTTGTACGCACCAAGCGTAGCTGCCATAACAGCTTTGATTGTATGCATTCTGTTCTCTGCTTCGTCAAATACCACAGACTGTGATGATTCAAATACTTCATCTGTAACTTCCATCTCATCAAGTCCGAATTTATCATGAATCTGAGCACCGATTGTTGTCTTTAAATCATGAAATGCAGGAAGACAATGCATGAAAATGGCATTTTTTGATGCATTTTCCATAACTGCACGATTAACCTGATATGGTAAAAGTGCTTTGATTCTTTCTTCCCATACTTCGTCAGGTTCACCCATTGAAACCCATACATCTGTATATATTACATCTGCATCCTTAGTTGCTTCCTTCACATCTTCACATAATGTAACTGAACCACCACTTGCCTTTGCCCATTCCTTACACTGTGCAACAAGCTCATCATTTGGAAAATATTCTTTTGTTGTGCATGCAGTGAAATGAAGACCAAGCTTTGCACATACTATCATAAGTGAATTACCCATGTTGTAACGTGCATCACCCATGTATACAAACTTAACACCTTTTAAATGTCCAAGTTTCTCACGAATTGTAAGCATATCTGCAAGCATCTGTGTAGGATGATATTCATTAGTAAGACCATTCCAGACAGGTACTTTTGAATGTTTTGCAAGCTCCTCAACAATTTCCTGACCGAATCCACGATATTCTATTCCATCATACATTCCTGCAAGAACTCTTGCTGTATCGGCAATACTCTCTTTCTTGCCAATCTGGGAACCTTTAGGGTCAAGATATGTAGTGCCCATTCCAAGGTCATGTGCTGCCACTTCAAATGAACAACGTGTTCTTGTACTTGTCTTTTCAAATATAAGTGCAACATTCTTGCCGATTAACGGCTGCTCAACTACACCCTTCTTTTTCTTTTCTTTAAGTTCTCCTGCCAGATTAATAAGAAATTCAATCTCATCCGGTGTATAGTCTTTTAAAGTTAAAAAATCGCGTCCTGTCAAATCCATAGCTATCTTTATCTCCATTCCAAATATACATATTTGTGGTATAGTGTATCATAAATCATGTCTGTGTGCAATATAGAAAGAAAATCCGGGACAGCCTAGCAAATACTCAGTCTGTCCCGGATTAAATATATATAATAATTCAATTTTTATCTTACATCAGCCATATTTATTAAGATGCCGTTAATTATCTTAATAAAAAACATGACCTCCTATTATTGTAAAGCTTGAATATGCATCATAGTTTGCAATTGAAACTGATCTGAATGATGTATATGAGCCTATATTGTTCACACCTGACAATGCTTCCATTGCTGCTTCCAGACACTCCTGTGTTCTTGGACCTGCATCGAGTCTTGCCTGAAATTGCATTGCCATATCCATCAGATACACCTGAAAACTGGCTTCTTGCATAAATAACGCCTGTGATTGTATTGTCATATCTTGAGTTTCTTACTCTGTTTAATACAACATTGGCTACAGCAAGTTTGCCTTCATATGGTTCCCAGCCTGATTCCCAGTCAATGACACATGCAAGAAGCCATACTTCTTCTGCACTTGCTTCCATTGTCGGATTATATGAAACACCTACATCTGTCATAGCTGCTTCAATTCTGGCAGTTCTTTCTTCTTCGGCTTTTCTTGCAGCTTCACGTTCAGCCTCTTCTGCCTGACGTCTCTGCTCCTCTTCCTCAGCCTTTATATTTTCTATCTCTTCGTTGGTATATCCGGTTCCTGCCGCATATTCTATGCTTACCTGGTCAGCATACACATATGCCTTTGACTCACCGTACTCTACCGCAATCATGCTTCCTTTTTTGCCGACTGCCTTGAATTGTGTTCCGTTAGCTGCAAAATCTGCTGCCTGTGACTTGTCAGCTGTTAAATATAATGCCGCACTGTCAGCCACAACTGTAGCACTCACATCTCCTAAGCTGCTTCCAAGTGCCTGTGCTTCTTCATTAAAACATAATTCACTTGTCTTAACAAATCCTGTAAGATTACCGGATACAATCTTTGTCCATTCTCCGACAATCTCTTCTGCAGATGCAATGCTGTTTTGTCCCATCTGACCTACAACCTCTGAATTCTCATCGGCCATTGCATACACCTGAGTATAAGGATCAGCTATGGCTATTGCCATACCTGCATACATCCCCGTTTCTTTTTCCTCCACATAACCTGTCGCAACGATGTCTGACACATTAACAGTGTAAGACGCCTGTCTCAGTTCTGTATCGAATTGTACTGTACTTTCTGGTTGCTCATAGGTAGTTTTTGCGACTGCCACTTCCGGTACAACCGGCATAAGGAACATAACTACGGCTGCCCCCGTGCAAATTGCCGCTTTGCTACTTCTAAGTTTCATAAAGCTTTCCCTTTCCGGCATTTGTTATGCCTAAACAAAATGTTACGGAATTGTTACATTTTGTTACAGATGTATTGTAGCAAAGTTACGCTTCTTTGTCAAATCTGTTAAAAAATGGCATAAAACAAGGGCTTCCACGTGTTTTGGAAGCCCTTATCTTAAAAATTTATTATTTTTTTATATTTCTAAAATATTTACAAATTAATGTCATTAACTCCGTCTCTGACGCATAGCTTCATATGTAAGCACTGTACAGGCTATTGCAGCATTTAACGATTCAACCTTACCTTCCATATGGATTTTTATAAGATTATCTGCAGCCTTAGAAGCCGCATCAGTAAGTCCATTGCCTTCATTTCCAATAAGAAATGCACTTGACTTTGTATAATCAGCCTCCGTATACTCACAACTTCCGTCAAGATGAGCCGCATAAACATTAATTCCGTTCTTTTTCATCAGTTCAATTGCACCTATAAAATCAGCAGCATAAACAAACGGAACTCTGTATATTGACCCCATAGTTGAACGTATCGTCTTTGGATTATATATATCAACGGCATTAGAACTTATCACAATGCCAGTGACACCGGCTCCCTCAGCCATTCTTACTATAGTTCCGAGATTGCCGGGATCCTGAAGATTTTCTATTGCTATTATAAGAGGTTTTCTGTCAGAACCGGCTTTGATAATATCATCAACACTGTATTCTTTCATATTAATAACAGCCATAACGCCTTGCGGAGTCTGTGTATCAGACATATGTGCAAATACGTTATCTGCAACTGTCTCAACTTTGTCATCACTAATTCCAAGTTTCTTGACAAAATCCTCATTGTCAGTTGCAAATCTTTCTGACATATATACTTTTTCAATACGGTCAAATGGTGCTTCACACACCATCTTGACACCCTCGACAACAAACTGCCTGTTTTCTTTTCTTATTTTTGACTTCTTCTGAAGCTGGATTACACGTTTAACCTGTGAACTTCCTGTACTTGTTATCATATATTTTTCCTGTTTACTTTTTATATTAAAGTCTTAAAACCACTGCTACACATATTATGCATTATTATTTGACAAATCTGCACAATTTTACTTTGAAAGCAGTGCACTTATATTAAATTCATACTCATTAATATCTTTCTTCATTGCAAGTGCTTCATCTATATCAAAATCAACGAATTTGCCATTCTTGTATGCAACAAGACGGTTGCTCTTGCCTTCAACAAGCAGATCAACTGCATATGAGCCCATTACAGATGCATACATTCTGTCCTTACATGTCGGAGAACCACCTCTTTGCATGTAACCAAGTATAGTAGCTCTTGTCTCAATGCCTGTTGCTGCCTCAATACGTCTTGCCATACCTGTTGAGTGGCCTATACCTTCAGCATTAATAATAAGATGATGTTTCTTGCCTTTCTTACGTCCTTCAATAATATGATTAATAATAGCCTGCTCGTCATTATCATATCTTTCCGGAAGAAGAATATCTTCTGCACCATTGGCAATACCACACCAGAGTGCTATATAACCTGCATTTCTACCCATTACTTCAATAATACTGCATCTTTCATGTATCACGAATTTTATCAATAGCTTCCATGGCAGTATTTACAGCTGTATCAAATCCTATTGTGTAATCAGTACATGCTATATCCAGGTCAATTGTTCCCGGAAGTCCAATTGTGTTGACACCATTCTCAGCAAGCTTCTGTGCACCTCGAAATGAGCCGTCACCGCCAATTACAACTATGCCATCAATGCCGTGCTTTTTGCATACTTCTGCTGCCTTTTTCTGTCCATCTGCAGTCATAAACTCAAGACATCTTGCTGTGTAAAGAATAGTTCCGCCTCTCTGGATAATATCAGAAACGCTCTTCTTATCCATGTCTATAACTTCATCATTAATAAGACCATTATATCCTTTTTGTATGCCTTTAACTTTAAGCCCTTTGTTCAGTGCAGTTCTGACAACAGCTCTTATCGCTGCATTCATTCCCGGTGCATCACCACCGCTTGTTAAAACACCAATTGTTTTTATTTCCTTTGCCATAACTACTCCTTCCTTTCTGCTCTTCCTATGAATATCTTAAAATAATATTACCGCAATCGCGTCCGTATTTCAACTATGTTGTTTCAACATTTTTAATACCGTACTGTGCCCTGAGTGATGCCAGAATATCAGGTGTAATCCTGATATTTCTGCTCTGCGGAAGTGCAATCCTCTTATTTTCTTTTGTGCAGTAAATTATAATCGAATCTTTTCCGTCTGAATATTTTAATTCTTCCGCTAAATCCGCCGCTTTTTTTAGATATTCTTCCTCGCTTGCAAATCTTATCCATAATTTTCGCGGAACATCTTCAAAAGGGACTACGCTTTCGCATATAAGCTTCGCATTTTCATCTGCATTAGCATTAACTCTGCCTGTTATGAATAATTTATCAGTTCCTTCTATTATATTCCTATATGTCGAAAATGTCCTCGGAAATACAATTACTTCAACAGTTCCCACCAAATCCTCTATTGTAAGATATGCCATAAGCTGCCCTGTTTTTGTAGGTTTCACCGATTTTGCCATAATCATGCCGCCGATTGTTGCCTTTGAATCCACTTTGACTTTCGGCTCACCTGTCTCATCATCAAGCTCAAAATCTGTGGACATTGCTGAAATATGTTTTTTCCACATAGCAGCATATTCATCAAGCGGATGTCCGCTTACATAGACTCCCAGCACTTCTTTTTCAAATGCAAGAATATCTTCCTTTGTATACTCACTTACATCCGGCATTTTTATCTCAAATTGTGATTTTTCACTCTCATCAACAAGGTCAAAAAGCGACATCTGTCCCGAAATCGCATCTTTTCCCTGCTTTGCCTCATTATCAAGCATGCGTGCATACACGCTCATCATCTGGCGTCTGTTATTTCCAAACGTGTCAAACGCCCCCGATTTTATAAGATTTTCGAGCGTACGCTTATTTAAGTCTGTATACAATCTGCTTATAAAATCCTGCATACTTGTAAAACGGCTTTTATTTCTTTCATCAATTATAGCTTTTATCGTCGGTCTTCCAAGCGATTTTACAGCTGAAAGACCGAATCTTATCGCATTGTCTTCAACCGAAAATTCCATATCCGAAGTATTTACGTCAGGAGGAAGCATCTGTATATTCATCTGACGGCATGCATAGATATAACCCGCCACCTTATCAGTATTATCGACAACAGACGTCATAAGAGCCGCCATAAATTCCACTGGGTAATATGTCTTTAAATATGCTGTCTGATACGCAACAACCGCATAACATGCCGCATGTGACTTATTAAATGCGTACTTTGCAAAGTCAATCATATCATCGTAAATCTTATTAGCCGTTTTTTCATCTATTCCATTACTTATACAACCCGGTACATTTTCCTCCGGATTGCCATATATGAAATTCTGCCTTTCTTTTTCCATGACAGACGTCTTTTTCTTAGACATTGCACGACGGACAAGGTCACTTCGTCCAAGCGAATATCCGGCGAGGTCACGCACTATCTGCATTACCTGCTCCTGATATACAATACAGCCGTATGTCGGCTTTAATATCGGTTCAAGCATAGGACAGTCATACGTAATATCTCCTGGATTATTCTTTCCTTTTATATACTGTGGAATGAAATCCATAGGTCCCGGTCTGTAAAGCGATATTCCGGCTATCAGGTCTTCTATGCTCTGCGGCTTTAATTCTTTCATGAAGTTCTTCATTCCCGCACTTTCAAGCTGGAATATACCTTCACATTTACCGGTGCTTATCATGTCATAGACATTTTTATCTTCATAATTAATATTATCTATTGAAAATTCCGGATTTTTCTTTCTCGCCAGCTTTTCGGCATCCTGAATTACTGTAAGTGTTCTAAGCCCCAGAAAATCCATCTTTAAAAGGCCAAGTTCTTCAAGCGTTGTCATAACAAACTGTGCCACTACAGCACCGTCTGCCCCTGTCGCCACAGGAACATACTCATCTACGGCTTTCTGGCTTATAAGCACGCCAGCCGCATGCATTGACGCATGACGAGGTAATCCTTCAAGTCGTTTACTCTTATCAATTAAATCATGGACCTGTGCATCATTTTCATATGCATTACGCAAATCCGGATTTTCCTGTATTGCTTTATCTATTGTTATTCCTATTTCTCTAGGTACCATTTTTGCAATATTATCAACCATTGCATAAGGAAGATCAAGCACTCGTCCAACATCCTTTATTACAGCTCTTGCCGCCATCGTTCCGAATGTTACAATCTGAACAACACAATCCTTTCCATATTTTTTCACTACATAATCTATAACTTCCTGTCGTCTCTCATAGCAGAAATCCACGTCAATATCGGGCATTGATACTCGCTCCGGATTAAGGAAACGTTCAAAAATAAGACTATACTTTATCGGGTCAATGTCTGTTATTCCAAGGCAATATGATACAATGCTTCCCGCTGCTGAACCTCTTCCCGGTCCTACAGCTATCCCATGTGTCTTTGCATAATTAATATAGTCCCATACTATAAGGAAATAATCTACATAACCCATCTTGTGAATAACCGACAATTCGTACTCAAGACGCTTCTTTTTTTCTTCATCTGCATCCGGATATCTTCGTTTCATGCCCTCATTACAAAGATGATTGAGATATGTCCATGAATCAAACCCCTGCGGTACCTCAAAGTGCGGTACTTTTGTTACGCCAAATTCAATCTCAACATTACATCTTTCAGCTATTTTGCATGTATTTTCAAGAGCCTGTGGTGCATACGGAAACAGTTCTGCCATTTCTTCCGGCGATTTAAGATAATACTGTCCACCGTCATATCTCATTCTGTTTTCATCTGTAACTTTTTTACCTGTCTGTATACAAAGAAGAATATCATGTGCATCAGCATCCTGTGCATATGTATAATGCACATCATTGGTACATACTAAATCAATCCCCAATTCCTGCGACATGCGGATTAACTGGGGATTGACATACTTTTGTTCAGGGATTCCATGATCCTGCAGTTCAAGAAAGAAATTACCTTTGCCAAAAATACCTTCATACCGCTTTGCTGCCTCACAACCTGCATCGTACATGCCTCTTGCAAGATATCTTTGTACTTCACCTGCAAGACACGCACTTAATGCGATAATACCCTCATGAAACTGCTCCAGCACTTCATAATCAACACGCGGCTTATAATAAAATCCTTCCGTGAATCCTCTTGAAACAATTTTCATAAGATTTTTGTATCCGGTATTATTTTCAGCAAGGAGGACCAGATGATAATATCTGCTCTCTGATTCTCCCGGCTGCTTATCAAATCTTGAACCCGGGGCAACATATACCTCACATCCAAGAATCGGCTTTATGCCAACTTCTTTTGCTGCTTTGTAGAAATCTATCACACCGTACATTACTCCGTGGTCAGTTATTGCAAGACTCTTCATTCCAAGTTCTTTTGCTCTTGATGTAATCTCTTTTATCTTGCTTGAACCATCAAGAAGCGAATACTCCGTATGGACATGTAAATGTGTAAATTCCATTATTACCCCTTTTTCTGAAACATATTTTAATTATTTGTATTGTTTTTTGTGTTTTCTGTATTTTGAGAATCTTCCTGTTTTCCAGAATTATTCTCGTAGCTATTCGATTTATTTTTTCCAACATTATCCCAGAAATCATCTACAGGACCGCTTACAGTTGACGAATAACTTCCGTCTTCTGCAAATGTTACGCTCTCTGCAACTTTTTCTGACTTAGACATTGCACTTGTGTCCACCGGTTCCGGAATTCCTTTTACTTCTCTGTAAATCTTCATAAATTCCTTACCTGTAATTGTCTC
>OCPU01002897.1_pt1 | contig 10180 bp, 8 predicted proteins | sample 1538661 | NCBI WGS metagenome assembly OCPU01 (sample SAMN04571716, study PRJEB22368) | human gut metagenome | biome: human gut; material: stool | host: Homo sapiens | place: Luxembourg | collected 2012-10-19
AACAGATATTAAAACCTGTTACGCAATAAAAGTCTAACTTTTTGGGGTCACATCATTAAGGAACTTACTTTTTTTTAATAATTTGGAGGAAAAAGTTTAAGCAGATACTCAATCGAACAAGTATCTTACTTGTACATTAATTATATCATAGAGAAAATAAGGGTTTGATTTTGGCGTAAAATGTTAGAATTGTTAGATAACATTCGACAAATATGTTAAACTATATTGGTGCTACCTCAGTACGGTAGGACGGTTACGCTCCAATCTGAGAGTACAAGCTCAGTTTATCGGATAAATGGTAAATTGTGCCGTAGTTAAAGAAAGGAGCCTTTTTATGTATTCAAAAGAACAAAAAGATATTGCACTACCAAGTGACGGTATTATAACAAATATGGAATAACTGTCAATTACTTATAAAACCGCTTACTCACTTTAAAAGATTTTACACTACTCCATTTGCCTTTGTCTTTTCCAACTATTGCTCTCACTCTTACATAATATCTTTTTCTAACACGTAATTTTCTTAACAGATATGTAGTTTTTCCTGTACGTTTTGTTCTTACGTTTTTCTTAAATTTTCTGTCAGTTGAATACTGTATCCGATATATTTTAGCCTTACTTACCTTTTTAAAAGTAATTCTCACTTTTCTATTTTTAAGTTTTTTTACTTTTAGAATTTTTGTTTGCTTTAAACTCTTTTTATTTACACCGTCAACACGAGTTGTAGTTTTTCCGTTAGTTGTTGGTTCTAATGTAGTTGTCACTTCCGTTGTTGGCTTTAGTGTTGTTGTCACTTCCGCTGTGGTTGGTGCTTCTGTTGTTGGCTCTGATGTTGTTGTCACTTCCGCTGTGGTTGGTGCTTCCGTTGTTGGCTCTGATGTTGTTGTCACTTCAGTTGTGGTTGGTGCTTCCGTTGTAGGCACTTCTATAGTTGGATTCTCCACTTTGTTCTCCAATTTTGTGTATACCTTTATTCTTCCTACATAATTTTTAAGTTGTGTCCATCCACTACCATTGTTTATATATGACATTTCCCTGCCATTTTTATATGAAGTCATTATTTTGGCGTCGCCATTTTCATTTGAAACACTTACTATTGCAGAGAACCATTGGTCTTTTTCAATCTTTACCGGCTGATTCAGTTCTATTGTTACATATCCACTGTTTTCAAAATACGCCGTTGTAGTATTTGCCAGGTAACCACCTGAAACTGGTACATTGTCCTGTCCGCCATAAGGATAATCTACATTTTTGTATATCTCCACTTTAGCGGTTACATTTTCACCACCAATAGCCACATTTACTGCTTTTATATATTCATCTTTTAAATCATCAGATTTTTTTGCTTTAAACACATTTGCCACTGACTTATCTTTTCTTAATGGGAAATCGTCCATGCTTCCATCATAGTAATAATTAAAGTCATACTTGTCCTTTGGTGCAAATGAAAATGCATAAGAACAACTGCTTGTATTGTCATATGACAGCCAAAAATACTCCAATGATTTGTAACTGTTTTTTACAAGCCAGCCACCCTTTTGGGTAGCACCATTTGGCACAAATTTGTCTGATGGGATATTGTCATCCCAGCCAATGATTGTGCATGCATGTGGAGAAATTGTACTGCCCTGTTCATTCTTTGGATTGTAGTATAATGTTTCTCTTGCATTGTTGTACTGAAATGTTACTGCCCCATATTTTGCTATGGCTTTTTTTATTGACCTAATGTATTCTTCCGGATTTGATTTGTTTTCAGGTATATAAATTGCATTTTCAAATCTATATGATGGATTTTCATATGGGTTTGTCGTAACCACATTACCCGATACCGGTGCCCACCACATTGAATATAACTTGGCAATTTTTAGTGGGTCTCCTGACTGCGTCAAATAATTTACTGATTGCCAGTCTCCATCTGTATTTCCCAATGGATCGCTTTCTCTCTTAAAAACTCTATAAGCTGCCGCCATCGGATTTAATGATAATGTATCTTTTGTTACTGTAGGATCAATTCCACTTTTCAAAATGGATGATTCTGCTGCTGCAATGCTTGAATATGCCCAACACAAATTGGTATCTCCCTGATCTTTTACTGGTGTTACTATGCCATCGTCCCTTCCATCATATTTTTCCCTGTCTGAGATTTCTTTAATTTCAGTCTGTTGTTCTTCAAAATCACCTTCTATTTTAAATGTTAATTGATTATCAGTTATGTTTGTGACTTCAACATACATATCATCGGTTATTTCCAAGCTCTGATTCAGTTTTAATGGTGCGTCAGATTTTGTTGCATATGTGCCACCTAATGTTTCATAATTCCACTTTCCTGCAACGCATCCCATATTGTTTGGGAATTTTGTGTCTTTGTCCACCAAATAACAAACAAGTCCTGAACCAATTATCAATCCTTTTAGCTTCGTTCCATCTGTTTTATACAATTCTTTTGACTGACAATCATACTTATTACCACCTGTGCCAAAATTTCTATATTCTAAGTACAGTGTTTTATTGGTTCCTTTTAAATTTAATTTGTATCCGACTATCTGTGAATCTCCTCTAGTCGATGCTTCCTTTAAGGTATACTGTCCATTTTGATAAATTGTTTTAACATTGTCAGATGTAAGCCACCCCTTTGCTTCTCTTTCTTTTACAGATATAAACTGTGGCACAGGTGACATATGCTTTGCCATTGCAGACATATAATATACCGGCGAACTATTTGAACTATTGTACAAGTCCTTAAATCCTAAAATGTGCCCCATTTCATGAGTTGCCACTGCCATAGGCAAAATCACGTTTTCCCGATTATCCTTGTATAAATAATTATAGGAATTTGTTACCTGTACATAGTTTTTACTTGTAATTGTTTTTCCATCTGCATTTATTTTTACGTAATCTGCATAATCCTTATAATTCCACAAAGGTGAGGACCAACCCACAGAGATACTCTGAGTTGTATTTTTATAAATAATGGTGATTGCATCGATTACCCCATCATTGTTTTTATCAAGTTCAGAAAAGTTGTACTTTTTTGTACCATCATAATTTGTAATCACATTACCCGCTGATATAGCTCTGTTTATAGATTCAGACCAGTCTGTTTTTAATTCGTACATACGCTCTGCTCTCTCTCCGTTGTCCCTGTAACCTTCAGGATTCTCTTCACTATACTCTGCATAGTATCCTCTTGTATGAGATAACTGCACTGAACCACCTTTATTAAACAAATACACGCTATTTATCTTAAGACTTCCCCTTGACGCAATTTCATAATAATCCGAAACATTAAAATATGCACTGTTATAAGTATTATCTGTAAATTTTCTAACAGATTCCCCATTATAAGAATTATCTATAAATTCATCTTCATCTAAAAATCTTGCAAATACTATAAGATTTGTAAAATTACTTTCTTTTGTTTTATTTTCTGTATTTTCATTCGTATCATCAGCAAAAGTTACGCCACTAAAAAGCATTGTCATAACCGTAACAAACGCCATGATTATACTAAACCCTTTTTTCATAAAATCTCCTTTTAATCATTTATTCTTTTACACCTTAATTATATATTCATTATAGCATTTACCAGATTAAATTTGTGTTCTAATTTTTTAGAATTATAGGCTCATCATACCAGACATTATACAACCGCCTTTGGCACCGCATTTGATTATTTCATCCATTTGTACATCTGAAAGTTTTATTCCTCCAATTGCGTAAACTGGAATTGTAACGCTATTGCAAACCTCTTTTAAAAACTCCAATCCTCTTGGTGGTAAATCTTTTTTGTAATCAGTAGCAAATATATGACCTGCACTTATATAGGTTGCTCCTAGTTTTTGTGCTTCAATCGCCTTCTTAAATGCTTCTGCCATCACCTGAACATCTCCTGCTGTTGCAATTGCTGTATTTGCCATTACTGCTTTTGCTCCCATTTCCATGGCTTCACATGCCTGAGATGGACGTCCAATTCCCGCATCAACAATAATTGGTAAATCTATTTCATCTATAAGAATTTGAATAAAATCTTTGGTTGCCAATCCTTTGTTTGAACCAATTGGGGCACTTAATGGCATTACGCATGCTGCTCCCACATCTGCTAATTCTCTTGCCGCATTTAAGTCAGGATACATATATGGCATAACAACAAAACCTTCTTTTGCCAAAATTTCTGTAGCCTTAATTGTTTCATAATTATCAGAAAGTAAATATTTTGAGTCATGTACTACCTCTAATAAAAACATGCTTTGCCTATTCAACTCCCTCGCCCCTCAATCTTGAGGGGTGGGCTTTTCTTTTGCTTCATTTTTCTGCATAATAGACATATGAATATCTTACAAAGAATCTTTACCGACTATTATGAAGAAATTAAATATACTCTTCATCACAGATCTTCTGAGATGGAAAATATCGAAAAGATGATAAACTGTGGTGATTCTTCTTTTGGTGGTTCTATGTACGGCTGCCCACACTGTGGAAATCTTAAGTTCATTCCTTTTCGCTGCCACAGCCGTTTCTGTCCCTCTTGCAGTAACAAGTATTCTATGGAACGTACTACATCTATGTCTTTTAAACTGGTTAACGTTCAGCACAGACACTGCGCCTTCACAATTGATGAAAATCTCCGTGATTTTTCCCTTCAGGACAGAACTCTGCTTCATTGTTTTTTTCATTCTGTTGCCAGTGTTATTTTCCACATGTTCTTTAAAATGAACAAATCCAAAAACTTCACTCCCGGTTATATCATGGTTCTTCATACTTTTGGCAGGGATCTCAAATGGAATTCTCACATTCACTGCCTGATTTTTGAAGGTGGCTACAGCTATGACGGCGTGTTCGTTACCTTCCATTACAATCGTCACGAAGACGAAAAGTATGTCGAAGAAACTCTCCCTACTATGGATTTCATAAAACGGTTAATCAGACACATCCCTGAAAAGCACTTTAAAATGATTCGATATGGTGGAATCTATGCCCGCCTCCCGGCAGGCTGTTTTCAATTTACCAGAACGCCAACTACGGTCTTTCCTATAAAGTAAAAAAGACTCCAATGTGACTAATTAATCACATTGGAATCTTATTCTCCTACAATTACGTAAGTGGTAGCCATTTGGTAGCCATAACGTAATTTTTTATACAATTAAATGTGTGAAACCCTTTATTTATGGGCATTTCCAAGTGTTTAAGTTTGTAAGACACCTTATTCAAACTCTTGGGCGGAGATATTTATCTAGCTGTTTCTTGGTACACATTTGTGTGTTTTATTCTTCATATTCATTTCATTTAGCAATTTTGTGTACCTCGAGTAAAATTTTTAGAGCCAATATGGAGCCACAGCATTTCCATCACAATGGTGAAGCCGAATTAATTATTATCGCCTCAGAAATATATCTCATTAAAGGAATTTCCATTGTTAATTCTTGACTATTTACAAAGGGATTATATACACCTCTTTCATTTAAACGACCTTCATTTGATTTACTATGTACTAACGCATTTCTAGTCTTATATATCCTTGCTGCTAACTTTTTATATAACTTTTCATTTGAAACATCTCTTAAATCAACTGTATCTCCCTTTGAAAAACTAACTTCTGACAATTTATAATGATCCACAATGGAATTACTAAATTCTGTCAAGTCATTAACCAACTCACTTATATCAACAAATTTTTTTAAAGTCAATTCCAGTGCTTCCAATTCTGAACCTTGAAATTCTTCCTTGTTTTGTCTATTTTTCTTTTTTATTAAATCTACAATCTTAACAATATCTTTCGTCCTTTTTGCCGAAAAACCAGGATGCTGAATAATATGCTGCACACTTTTGAAAACATCTTCATTATACACTTCTTCATAAAAATGTTCCATTATATGATAAAAACCAACAAACTTTACAAAAGGCTCCTCAGATGTCAATGCCATATAATACTGCTCAACTAATTGTTCTTTATACAAAAGTTGAGGTGCCATAAGTTCTGAAACATTTTGAATTCTTCTTCTTGGCAACGAAGTCCTTTGTGGAAATAAATCATCAATCTCTGTTACTGCTTTAAATACAAAATCAAAATTATATGCAATATTAAATAAATACGATTTTGCATACCTTTGCAATTGCTCTCTATTCTTAGTTGTATTCGTTTCTATATATACCGCCAATGGTAAACGAGTAATCATTTTTATCAAGCTAAATATATCTTTTTCTACTAAAGTCTCACACCTACGTTCAAAAAGCGCAGATGGAATACTAGAAAAAACTCTTTTTCTTACATCAAAATCTTTAATAAGATACCAAATTAATTGTCTCGATATTTCATGAAACGAATATGTTATACCCGCTTCTTCATCCCTTACCACTAGTTCTGTTAATTTATCCTCAAGGCCTATAGAAAAACGTCGTCTTGAATCAATATCTGGTATATCAACAACTGATTCATAACTATCTCCATCACATATTGAATATCTCTCAAAATCATATCGTTCTGCTTGTTGCCTTAATTCTGTATAATTGTCTATCGTATATATATACTCTTGTGTCGCAATAATGTACGAAATCTTATTATCATCATAATTAAATTGCAATCTATTTTTCCAATTTCCTAGCATCTTAGAAACTTTTTCGCAGAATTCATTCCATTCCATCTAATTCACCTCCAATTGCAAACCATACTCGTACATTTACCTTATAATAATATATTTTACTACAATAAACTCCATTTTGAAAAGTTCTAATTCAATTTTACATTATGTTATTCAACTCTCATACCTAAAAAACTCCCTAGCCATCATCTCCGCCGTAGCCCGATTGTACCCTTTCTCCAAATACCCCTGCACAATCGTCCCAAACATTCCCTTAACCATATCATCCTCAATATCACAATATGCCTGCATTTTCCCGGACAAAGCCATTGCCACATATTCTATTGGCTTGTTATCCAACAACCTATGCAGCTTCGCCAGAGACTGCTCTGTTGTCCTCAGAGCAGCCTCCACTTCTTCGCACTTTATCCGCAACATATTTCCATCTGTAAACCACACCTCAACATAGCCGTTATCCATGTTATAAACACATTCCACGATATTATCCATTCGATTATCTTTCATCTCATCAATCCATCCTTCCAATTATCTTGTCCCATAAGACCTGTCATACTGCCTTATCTGCTACTCTGTACGCCCCTATTCCTTTACCTTACGAATAATCGTATCAATCTGCTCTGCACCGGCATATCTCTTCACACTCTCCAGATCATCAGCCTTTTCCTGCAACAGCTCTGTCCTATCACTCATATCCTTAATCTTGCCCTTGTAAAACTCCATATCATCTGCCAGTCCATCCTCTGCTGTCTGATAAATGACATTTACTGGCTCCTGCACATTCATATCTCTGTCGAGACTTTCTCCCTTTGACAGCTTTGCTGCTATGTTTAACACCAATGTGGTCTTTCCATCACCCGGATCTCCCTGAATAATTGCCAGCTTCCCATATGGTATAAACGGATACCACAGCCATTTCACTTCCTGTGACTCAACCTCCGACATCCGTATCATCTTTAATTCTGTCTTCTGTCCTTCCATAAAAGCCCTCCATTTACCAATCTTTTATTTGCTCCTAAGAAGAACCTCTGCTATACTCTAGTACAGTAAATAAAAATAATTGATTATCTGCTGTTATGTCAATTCTGCCTCCTTAAATTTTTCCAATCTGTAATGATGCTCATCATCCAATTCCTTAATACCATTCTTATAATCATATCCAAATTTTCTATAAAACTCAGTTGCTGTAATGGATGCCGGTATCTCTATTCTGCTTGCTCTTACATAAAATTCATCCGTTTCTAAAGTATTTATGATTTTTCTTCCAACACCCTTTCCATGAAATTCTGGGAGGACAAAAATGGACAAAAGTATACTTTCTGTTTCACTTCCCCAAAAACTTGAGATAGAACCTGTTCCAATTATTTTTCCATCAAATTCAAAGACATACATATGCGCATAACTTGCCACATTCAAAATCTTTTCCACATCGTAACCCTTTGCAAGTTTCTCCATTGCTGATATGCCATAATCTTTACTGTTAACCTCTAAGAAATTTCTGACAATAAGATTTCTGACCTCTTTGGTATCCTCTTCCTTAAATCGCCTCACCCTAATGCAATTTTTCACATAATCAATCAATGTCATATTTTCATTTGCAACTGTTTCATCTCCTGTTTTAACAAATCCACATTTTTCATACAAATAACAATTCCTCTCTTCCTGCTTAATCGTATCTAACCTCCATTCGATAGCATTTGGATAGATAGTAAATAATTGCTTAATAATATTGCTGGCAATTCCCTTATTTTGAAAGTGTGGAATAATAAAAATAGGAGCTATCCAATTTACATTCTCATATACTTTTCCACCTTTATACCATTTAACTCTTACAGCTCCAGCCTTCTCACCATTAAACAAAATAAAATAGAAATCTGATTTGTCCTCAACTATCTTTTTCTCTATTATTTCAAGGCTTTCTTTTGCTGGACTTGTAGCATCATCCTGATATTTTTCATATAAGGGCATAAATGCTTCTATCTGCAGTTTATACAAACATTCTGCATCCTCTCTTTTTATTAGTTTCAGTTCAATTAAATCATTCATTTTCTGCACCTCTCTCTTGTAAACATAAAAAATCGCACCAAACATTCAATGTCTAGTGCGATTTCTCCAACTTAATAAGATGCAATGTATGTAAAATCTTCTCTTATATTCTGGTTTTATGCACTAGACTAAAAGACCTACAAGCTATAACCTAATGCACTAACCTTGCATTTTTATAGCCGTGTACGTCCGTAATACATGTACATATAACATCTTGAATATAAGTTCTGATTCATGTGTATGTTCTCCTTCAACTTTTTTATAAGATTAATCTATATTCCTTCTTATGTCAATAATTTTATAATAAACACATTAAACTCACTCTATTTATGCCAAACTTACGATGTCATTCTCTTACACGCACTTCTAAATTTTTGCATCAATTGATTAAATTCATCTTCTTTCATTAAAGCATACATTTGTATCATATATTCCGTTTGAAATAATAATATCTTGCGAACTGAAAAATTGCACACACGAAGTATAGCTATCCTATGATGCAATCTAATTCTTTTATCTTTTTCTTCTTTAAAAGTCATTCTTAGAAATAACACTTCATATTTTGAATATAATTCCAATAGATATTCTAGTGGAATTATCAATATTAAATAAACAATCGGTATCATAAAACTTACCAATGTATTTATTATATTTAATTGCTTGTATTCATTTATCCCAATCTTTATTGTCTCATAAAAAATCCAAAATCCAGCGATTGCCAATATACTATCCAATAATTTATGAACACTTTTATATTCTTCTTTTCTTTCTGCAATTACATTCATAACAGTAATTATTGTAATAACTGGAATAATCGCAAGTTCAATCCATATATTAAATGTAAATGTGCTCATAAAAAATTCTAAAATCATGGTAAATTTCAAATTATCTTTAAGGATTTTTTTAATGTATGTTTCATCAGCTTCACTCGAAACCGCATTCATACAATATATTAATCCAGAAAAAAGAAACCATATAATAATATCTTTGATATATATATTCTCCCAAATAGGCAAATAACAGAATACCATTGTAATCGTTAGAACATATAGCAATATTATTTCCCATAATATCCTTAACTTCTTGTCAAAAAATATTACTATGACATTCCACAAACTTTTTCTTATTTCCCTATGGCATAATACATATAACATGAAAATACATCCCCATATTAATGTTGCCCATTCTCTTGTTGACAAGATTGACATAACGCCGTTCTCCTTCTGTATATTCTAGCTCATTACCCTCCCCACAAATAGAGCCAAACTAGAGCCATTTGATAAAACAAATGCCGGAAGCCCGCATAAATACAGGCTTTCGGCATTTTAGTCCGTTATTCAAACTCGCAGAATCTAGTTTGATTTAGGTTATTTCAATATAGTTATCTATACTGTTTTGTATTGACATTTGCATCTTTTCCACTCATTATTCTTCGTTCCACACATTTTTAGTACCAATCCAGTACCATTGCTATATTGTCATTATTGTGTGTAGTTCTGGTGACTTGCAGGTATGTTTGCTATCCAGAAGATAATAATCTG
>OCPU01002910.1_pt1 | contig 10153 bp, 14 predicted proteins | sample 1538661 | NCBI WGS metagenome assembly OCPU01 (sample SAMN04571716, study PRJEB22368) | human gut metagenome | biome: human gut; material: stool | host: Homo sapiens | place: Luxembourg | collected 2012-10-19
CGTTCCAGCATCTGGATCAGATCGGCGTTGGCAAGCTGGTCAAGATGGCTGCCCACGATGGCCGCGCGACCAACCCGAACCTGGGTCTGGGCATCTGCGGCGAGCACGGCGGCGATCCCAGCAGTGTCGAGTTCTGCCACAACGTTGGCCTGGACTACGTCAGCTGCTCTCCCTACCGTGTTCCCATCGCCCGCCTGGCCGCCGCACAGGCTGCTATAAAAAATCCGAGAGCGTAAAATTGTTGCATAAAATGTACAATTCGCTCGCGTAAATAGCTAATACGAAGCGCATCGCCTGTAAAAAGGTGGTGCGCTTCGCGTTTTTAATGGAATTTAGAGATATACAAGGGGGAAGTGTACCGTTTTGCGGGAATGGTGGGGGATGATTTGTTTTCCCCCATACCCCCTTTCAGCTGGCTGAAGTGATAAACAGCCTGCTGAAAAAGAGAATATCGTATCCTTAGCACCTTATCTGTGATTTACAGGCAAGGTGCTTTTTTATTACACAGAGTTGGAGGTCAAAACTATGGGGAAATATCAAAAAAATATCGAAGCTGCCCGGCAGATAAGCGTGGTACAGTATCTTGAAACTTATCGCCCCGGTGAACTTGTCCGTAAAACTGATCGGGAATACTGCACCCGGTCACATGATAGTCTCATCATCACAATTGGCAATGGAAAGTTTCATTGGTACTCTCATGATGTGGGAGGTAATAATGCCATTGATTATCTGACTAAGGTTGAGGGGATGGACTTTGTATCTGCGGTTCGTCTGCTGAACGAGATGACGCCTGCCCCTGTTTCTGTTCAGCTGGCTAAAACAATTCCAGTCAAACAGAGTACACCACGCAAATTTGAACTGCCTGCACCCGACCGCAACGCTGAGGCTGCCGCAGCCTATCTAATGCAGCGCGGTATCAGCCCTAAGGTCCTGCGCTACTGCGTGGGCAGCGGCATCCTGTACCAGACCACGCGCGGAAACTATCGCAACTGCGTTTTCGTAGGCAAGGATGAGCATGGCGTGGCGCGCTGCGCGTTCCAGAGAGGCTGTCAGGGCACTTTCCGTGGCGATGTTTCCGGCAGTCAAAAGCAATACGGCTTTTTGATTTCCGCCGAAGACCCGGAGTGCGATACCGTGGAGATTTATGAAGCGCCTATTGATGCCATGTCCGGTGCGACTCTGCGCCAGTATAAGCACGATAGGCCCTGGCGCGGTGTGCATTATCTGGCGCTGGGTGGGCTGAACCACCAGCCTATTGACTATTTCCTTGCACATCATCCTGCCGTAAAAACGGCAGTACTCTGCTTTGACCGTGATGAGCCGGGGCGAAACTTCGCGGGAACCGTCGCGAAAAAACTCACAGAAAAAAATCTCGTGGTGGTAGATATGCCCCCTGCCGTGGGTAAGGACTATAACGAATATCTGGTAGCAGCTAAAAAGCTGATTTCCATGGAAAGATGAGGTTGAACATGAAAACAATAGCTGTTGCAAATCAAAAAGGCGGCGCGGGCAAAACGACCACTGCCGTGAATCTTGGCACCTCGCTGGCCGCTATGGGCTACAAGGTGTTGTTGGTAGATGCCGACTCGCAGGGGGACTTAAGCAGTTACCTTGGCTACACCGGTGCTGCCAACAGTGCCACTCTCAGCGACCTGATGGAATCCGTTATTTCAGATGAACCGGCACCGGATGTAGTGATGCACCATGAAGAACAGGTGGATTTTATCCCCTCGGACATTGGGCTGTCGGATATGGAAGTTCGACTGGTCAATGTAATGGCACACGCGCATTATGGCGCAGGCTTTGGAGTCGTTCAAGGACAAATACGATTACTGCCTGATCGACTGTATGCCATCGCTGGGTATCCTTACGGTGGCTTCGCTTGTGGCTGCTGACCGGGTGCTGATCCCTGTGCAGGCACAGCATTTTGCCCTGAAAGGCGTGGTGTCGCTGTTCAAATCCATCAATCAGATCACGCACCGCATCAAGCCGGAGCTTGAAATTGACGGCATTGTTCTGACCATGGTGGACCGGCGCACCAACCTAAGCAAAGATGTCTGTGCCGCTTTGCGGAGTTCCTACGGTCACGCGCTGAAAATTTACCGCACGGAAATTCCCGTGAGCACGCGCACTGCGGAAAGCGCCTCCAGCGCCCACAGCGTGCTGCGCTACGATGCCAGCGGTCCTGCAAGCATCGCCTATAAAACCTTGGCAAAGGAGGTCGTGGACAATGAGAGAGTACGGCAGCAATATCATACTCCCCTCGCTCGATAATCTCTTTTCCAGGGAGCAGGAACGGCAGGATGCCAAGTTGGAGAAAATCCAGATCCTGCCGCTGTCGGAGCTGTACCCCTTTGAGGGGCATCCGTTTCAGGTTCGCGATGATGAGGAAATGAACAAGATGGTGGACAGCGTCAAAGAATATGGCGTGATGACCCCCGCCATCGTTCGCCCGCGACGGGACGGTGGATATGAAATTGTAGCCGGGCACCGCCGCTGCCACGCCAGCCAGCGCGCCGGAGTGGACACCATGCCCTGCATTGTGCGGGACATGGACGATGATACCGCCATTATTTTGATGGTGGATTCCAACTGCCAGCGTGAGCATATTCTGCCGAGCGAAAAGGCCAAGGCGTACCAGATGAAGTTGGAGGCAATCAACAGAAAGCTCGGTAGACCGTCAAAAGAAAGGGGCTGTTGCACATCGTTTTGGATGAAAGTGCAGAATCGCCCCTAAGAATTAGACATATAATCGAACAATAGGAAAAAGCATGTGCATCACAAATCCATTGAAAATTTCTGATTTTCAAGGAAATCTGTTGCACATGCTTTTATTTTCACAAAAACATGCTTTTTATTTTTCGATTCTACGAATAAAAGAGGGGCTGTCACATGTGCAACAGCCCCTTTTCTGGAAACCGAAGTACGCAAATCATTGGTGAAACCGCTGGTGATAGTAGCCACCAAGTAGAGCGTTTTATCCGCCTGAACAAACTCACCCCCGACCTGATGCAGCTTGTGGACGACGGCAGACTCAAGACCACCCCTGCGGTGGAGCTGAGCTACCTGACGCCGGAGGAACAGGAAGAATTTCTCTCTTACATGGAAGAAGAAGGTTGCACGCCGTCCTTATCCCAAGCGCAAAAGCTCAAAGCTGCCAGCAAGGAAAGCGTCCTGACGAAAGACACAATCCACGAGATCATGTCTGCCCGTTCCCCCAGCGTAAAGCCGCGTGAGCCGCAGCTCACGATTGCCGTTTCCAAGGTCGAGCGCTATTTCCCCAAAGGTTTTACCAGTGACCAAATGCAGAATCTCATTGTGAAGCTGTTGGAAAACTACTACCGAAGCCACCAGCATGACAACCGATGAGGTGTTCCTATGACGAGATATTTAATCGTGGAATCCGGTTACTGCCCCTATCAGGCGGGCTTTGCCAGCTCGGCAGAAGCCGTAGCGCAGGTCGTTGAGGGAGATTACCAGATTCTGAAACCGTTTGGAACCCCCAAAATCGGGCTGATATGCAGCTGTGAGCAAAGTCGGCTGAAATACAACCGGCAAATCAACGATGATGGACTGACCATCAGAGGGCGGTTTCTGATCTGTGGGCTGAACGGAGACAAAATCGTGGGTTTATCCAAGGAACAGGCAGATCGATACAGTCGCCTGCTGTTTCTACCGCAGGTGGAAGATATGCGGTCCGGTGATTTTCCGGCGGCGAAGATCCGCCCACCGGACGAGCGCTTTGGAAGTAAGATTTCTTTTTGGGAAAGGTTGAGTCGATGATGGATATGAATTATAAAGGCACCGTGATGCACATTGGCGCTGCCCCTGCAGAGGAACAAATCTACTGTTACAGCACCTCAGACGAAGCACAGGAAAAAGCCTGTATTGGGCATTTGCGTGGGGATTTTGGCGCGGATGACGAGGGCTTTTTTACAAGCTGGTTTCCGCACACCGGGAAAATCATGGCGGATGATGCGTACAAGGTTTTCTGCACAGAGCTTGATCATGTGGTTTCTGCGCTGAGCGAAAATGGCTTGCTGAAAGACCGCGCCACCATGGCTAAGCATACTGCGCGATGGCAGGAAGCCAGAATCCCCTTGCGTGATTGTGTCTAGATTGCATTGTGCATCGAAACGCAGCGCAGATTGTTTTACCTTCTGTGCAATCCTATGCGCGGCGAGTACAATTTTTACCTGTATGCCTATCATAAAACGGCTCTGATGGAAGTACAGCGTAAAGCAAAGAATATGCCGGAGTTTTGCAATACGCGCCTGCGCAGCACCGGCGAGCCCATTGCCATCAAATACGGTGTACCCGGATATATTCCGCTGAAAGGCCTTACCGGCAGCAAGACAGAGATAGACAAACGCATTGCGGAACTGAATCAATACCATGGTGCCGACAAGGCGCAGATTGCCGCGATGGAAGCAGGTTCGTTGTTTGGCTGGCATATCCCCGCGGCAAACCCAAATATGTACGATGAAAACGGCCTGCCCCGCAAAAGAAAAAGGGAGAATCACCGAGATGAGCAAACACGATAATGTCATCGGCTATATCGAATATCTTGACTGCAACGGATGCGTTCGGGAGCGCATTCCGTATGTCGATGCAGAGAAATTCAAAACCAGAATTTACGCTTCTTTGTATTGTGGCGAACCCATCATTCCGGTTGTGTTTCCGGAGAATCTGAGCCAGCCTCTTGCCTTTGAAAAGGGCACCGTTTTTCCGTGGGGGCTGCGAAGTGAAAAGCATGAGCTGCTGCCGTATGAGATCTACCAGACCAACAACCGTGAAATTGCGTTTTTACGGTATGACTACACCAAAGACCATATAAATGCCACATCCTATAAGCTGGTGTACCGTGGGCAGATGGAATGCTGGCAGACACTGGACAGCCTTTACTGCCTGCACAATCAGGAAAACCGCCCCAACGGCAGGAAGATGCGCTCTTTGTCTGTCAGCGATATTATTGTGACGCATGAGGGCGGTGAGGCACACGCCTATTATGTGGAGCCGATTGGCTACAAACAGGTGGATGACCTGCTGCCGGGGCTGGAACAAGCCAAGAAACGCAGCGTTGCACGCGAAGAACGATAACAAAACCAGCTCAGCAAAGGAGCTATACCCACAGAAGAGAAACGCTTACGCAAAAGGATAAGGCCGAGCTTGAGGTCATGCAAATGACCAAGGAATACATTGAGTACTATATCAGATTGCAATGAATCCCTTACACTATACTGCTTTCCCTTAAAATGGCATCGTTTTTAAGGGAAAGCACCCCATATACTATCGTCAGCTCTGCACAGCAATGTGCAAGGCTTTTTTATTACCGCAAAGGAGATGAAGCCGATTGGCGAATTACCAAAATATTTTACGGCAGGCACATCAGGCGATTGCCGATGTAGCAGACAATGCCGACAGCTGGCGGGCGTTTTTGCGCTCAGCCGCGTATACAACGCATTACGCTTTCCCGAATCAGGCGCTGATTTACAGCCAGCGCCCCGGTGCCACCATGCTGGCGGACATCGACACTTGGAACCGTGCTGCCGGGCGCTGGGTCAACCGCGGTGCGCGCGGCGTAGCGTCCCTTGGCACCGGTAATATGGTGGGCAATGTGCGGTATCTGTTTGACATCAAGGACACCCACCCTTCCGGCAAAGCCTCCAAACCATTGGGCTGGCAAATCACCGATGCCAACCGCTATCCGACCCTGCAAGCCTTGCAGGAAAAGCACAATGCCGAGAGCCTGCCGGAAATCTTTGGCTTGCAGGCAGCCTTGTTTGTGGCACAGCACGGCAAACAGCTGGACGCCGATTTGCAAAATGCCGTGATCGGCAGCACGCTGGAATGGGCAAAGCCGCAGGAGCAAACGGCGATTTTTGCCAACCTCATCACGCAGAGTGCCGTCTATATGGCGGCAGTGCGCTGCGGTTTGGGCGACAGCGCCGTGCCGCAGGACGCTTTTGCGGACATTGACCGCTTTGATACCGAATCCGCCGTTTTAGCGCTTGGCAATGCCGTCAACCGCGCGGGACGGCAGATGTTTGCCGAAATCGGCGCTGTCGTCAAGAGCATCGACAGTGTTGCAAAGACCCAGCCGAACTGCCACCCATACGCACCTACCAGAAAACATTGCCGCACGACACGGTTTACTATCTGGGGATTGCCGCCGATGAACCGATACGACTGGCACGACTAAAGGCAAACCAAACCTCTCTGCTGGCAAAGTACAACCTGACCGAAAACGACGCGCAGGCAATGTGCCAAGCCGAGAGCCTGCTGTCCCCGCTATATGCGTTCACAGGGCGCGGCGGCTGCTGGTTTTGCCCCAATGCGTCCATGCGGGAACTTCGGCACCGGTATCAGCAGCAGACACATCTTTTGTGGGAACACCGCCTGCAAACTCTTGCCGAGGTGCAGGCCCACAAGAGCAATTTAGAGAATCAAATCGAACAGCTTGCCCGCCAGCGCAAGGTTTTGTACCGGCAAAAGCAAGAGCCGGAACGCGCCGCGCGGGAGGAACAAATTCAAAAGCTGACCAAACAAATCAAAGCCCTGCGCCATGAGTTTTATATCTGCGCCGACATTGAAGCAGATGCCGCCATGGTGCAGGAGAAACTGCGGCAGGCAGAGCTTGCCGCACAACAGGAAAGGAACGAGGTGAAGGAAGATGAGTACAAGCGGCGAAGCAGCCGACCAGATGGCGCGAGAGGCGCTTCAGTTTTCCGAGGTGGCTATTAAGCTGACGGCTCTCGGCTTTAAGAATTCTCTGGCACTGGCCTTGGCCTATGCCAAAGAGAATCCGAAGGTTCGAGGGAAAACAAGCTTAGACCGGCTTCTGCGCGAAAACAAGGAGCTGAAGGTCATCCCCATCAAAACCGAAGATGTATCCCAATTCAAAGAGTACGCCAGGCAATACGGCGTACTCTTTGCTGTTATCAAGGATAAATCTGCCCAAGGAGAAAAGGTTGACATTATGTTCAAGGCGGAGGATGTCAGCAAGCTCAACCGCATCTATGAGCAGATGGGTTACAACATTCCGAAAGCGCAGGGACAGACCGACCGAAAAAAAGCGTCCGCCCGCAATCCGCAAGGGCCAGAATTACGGGTGCCAGAGAAAGGCTCTATGACTTATGATAAGCGCCCCTCGGTGCGGATGAAGATCGATCATTACCGTGCGGTCGCCAAAGCAATATCCGAAACGCAAAAGGCTCTGCAAAAAGGAACCAAAGAAGCGGTTACAAAGGAGGCTCGATGATGTACGAAGATGGTTTCAATATTGAGGAATGGAAAGAAAAAAAGCTGGCAGAACGGCAGGAAACCTTTGCTGCACAGGAAGAAGCGCTGAAAGATGTGTTTGCCGGAGGGCAGACCCTTGCCAACTACTTTTACCAGCGCGGCAGGCTGGGCAGCCACATCACTGCCGGGAATACGGCACTGATCCTGCGCGCCAACCCGCTGGCCTGCGCGGTTATGTCGGCAGACGACTGGAGCAAGTACGGACGGCGCGTCAGCAAGGGCTGCACGGGGATCGCGCAGATCGTGCGCAGCAATGGATATTATGCCGTTGCCAAGGTGTTTGATGTTTCTCAGACCTACGGCAACAAGCCGTACCCGATTGCCGCTGTGGAAAGCACGAAACAGATCGAGAAAGCCATTGATGTGATGCGCGAGATCTCACCGATCCCGGTTCTGCCGAAAAACGAAGTCGAAGGGTTCTGCTATGATGCCGAGCGTCAGGAGCTGGTATTCTGCGCTGCCATACCCCCGCAGGAACTTTTGCAGCGGCTGCCCGCGGAGATCGTGATGGCGGCTGCTGAATCTGCCTATGCCGGTATCTCGGAAAACGAGCTGCTGCGCCAGACCGCCGCCATAAGCGTGGAAGTCTGCGGACGGCTGGGCTTGCCGATGCCGCCGGATGCGGTTCAAACACTGGAGGGCATGAAAGAACACATCCCGGACGGCGAGGAACGCAGGGCTTTGGAAAAAGTGCGGGAAACGGCAGTCACCTTTGGGGATGCCGTGTGCAAGCGCCTGAAACTGGAGCGCGGTCAGCCTGCTCCGCAGCGGGAAGAACGGTGATGCCGAATGAACCCCAACCGCACCGATAAAACCGAGCTGATTTTATGGGCGCTGCTGTTGCTGCCGCTGCTCTGGCTTGCGGCTGCGCTTGCACAGGCGGCAGAACAGGCGCACGGTCTTGCAGAAATCACAGCGCTGCTGTCAGAACTAATACAGAACCCTGCCGCATTGCACTGGTGCCAAAATACTCCGAAATTTCTGCTGGCGGTGCTTGTCATTTATCCATTGGCTGTTTACTGCTACAAGCTCGATCAGGCTGACCGCCGCCCCGGTGAGGAACACGGCTCAGCCCATTGGGGAAGTGTGCGCCAACTCAATGCAAAATACCAAAACCGCAAGGATAAGGTGCAGAACTATATCTTCTCGCAGAATATCCGATTCAGCACAGACAGCCATGCCCACCGGCACAATTTGAATGTGGTGGTCATCGGCGGCTCCGGCAGCGGCAAGACCCGTTTTTATGTGAAGCCGAATGCCATGCAGGCCAGCGGCTCTTATCTATTTCTGGACCCCAAGGGCGAGCTTGTGCGCTCTCTTGGCGGGTTTTATGAATCACTTGGAATTCCGGTCACAGTGATCGACCTTGTGCATTTCAAAGGGCACTACAACCCCATGCATTACATCGATTCCGATGAAGATGCCGTTAAACTGGCGTATGCCATCGTCAGCAACACCAAGCCCAAGGATGCCCCGGCCAGCGGCGGCGACAAATTCTGGGACGATGCCTCGGTGCTGCTGATTTCCGCGCTGATCCTGTATCTCATTTACGAAGCGCCGGTATCTGAGCAGAACTTTTCCACCCTGATGTACATGATCCAGAACTGTCAGATGGAAGAGGGCAACATGGGGCCGAATCCCTTGGAGATGCTTTTTAATGAGCTGCAGGAGCGTGACCCGCTGCATCCGGCAGTGCTGCAGTTCAACAGCTTTAAGCTGGGCTCCACCAAAACGCTGCAATCTGTGCTGATCACCGCTTCTGCCAACCTGTATATGTTCAATACCGCGCAGTTTGCCGAAATGACCAACACCGACACCATGTTCCTGCCGCGTCTGGGGCTGGAAAAGCGTGTGATTTTCTGTGTCATCCCGGACAATGACAAAACCTATAACTTCCTCATCACGATGCTGTACACCCAGCTTTTTGACCAGCTTTTCCGGCTGGCGGATTCTGAGCCGAAGTTTGACGGCGCACTGCCGATCCATGTGCGATTTATGATGGACGAGTTTGCCAATGTCGCCTTGCCTGCCAATTTCAAGAATATTCTGGCTGTATGCCGCAGCCGCAATATCAGCTGTGATATTATTTTGCAGTCCAAAAGCCAGATCCAAAGTCTGTACAAGGATGATTGGGAGGGCATGATCGGCAACTGCGACAGCCTGATATACCTCGGCGGCAACGAATATGCCACCTTTGAATGGCTATCCAAGTACATCGGCAAGATGACCGAACGCACCAAAAGCCAAAGCATCGGGCGCGGCAGCCGCGGTTCCAGCAGTGACAGCTATCAGCTTACCGCCCGCGACCTTTGCAGCCCGGATGAGATCCGCCGCATGGATGATGGGGATTGTCTGGTACTGCTGCGCAGCGAACCGCCGGTCATAGACCACAAGTTTGATTTGATGCGCCATCCCAATGTAAAGCTCACACCGGACGGCGGAGCCGCCACTTACCGTATGCCGGACGACTATGCACAAACCGCACAGACCATATCGCCCGATGTTGTGACCGGACTGACCGAGCCCGCGATCACCGAAGTAATGTACGATGAAATTCAAAAAATCATGGAGGAAATTCACAATGAACAAGAAAGAAACCTATAATGCGCCCGACCAAAACGATGCCCGCCAGCGCAAAATCAAACGCATCTATCTGGTCACTGCCACCACGGCTGCCCTTACCTTTACCATGGCAATGCCCGCCTTTGCCGCCAACGACCCGCTGGCGACCATCAATGCACTGAGCGATTTTGTGTTCAGTGCCATTAAAGCTATTGGTGCCATTCTGCTGGGTTTTGGCATTGTGCAGATCGGTCTCGCCCTCAAAAGCCACGATGCCGGGCAGCGCGCG
>OCPU01002919.1_pt1 | contig 10126 bp, 10 predicted proteins | sample 1538661 | NCBI WGS metagenome assembly OCPU01 (sample SAMN04571716, study PRJEB22368) | human gut metagenome | biome: human gut; material: stool | host: Homo sapiens | place: Luxembourg | collected 2012-10-19
AATGAATTGAATGAGAAACTGAAGTAAGATAAATTAAGATTAAATAAAAAAACATCTGACAGATTTTAGCACTGCCAGATGTTTTTTATGTTGAATGTTATAAAGATGCAGAGTTGTCTTCCTTGACGGTATCAATGAGACCATGCATTTTATCTGCAATATTTTCAAGGATTTTGACATTCTCTTCTTCATTATTAGTAGTTTCAGAAGCATGTGCTGAAAGCTGTTCTGAAACAGCTGATATTGTCTGGATAGAATCGACAATTACATTATTGGCATTTTTAAGTTCTACTATGCTCTGTGTGAGCTGTTCAACATTATCGCGTATTGCATATGTATTATTCTGAATATTGTCAAAGCTCTTTGCTGTACTTTCGGTTGAAGACTTTTCTGCATTGATTCCGTCAATCATTTCGTAGATTACAGTTACAACTTCTTCAATAGCAGTTGAAATATTTTCAATAAGTTTTGTTATATTTTCTGTAGCATCACCTGTCTGAGTTGCCATTTTTGAAATTTCAGTTGCAACTACAACGAAGCCCTTACCGGCTTCTCCGGCTCGTGCGGCTTCAATGCTTGCATTGAGGGCAAGTAATTCTGTCTGTGAAGCAATTTCTTCAATCATTGCTATGATTGAATGCATTTCTTTAATACGTACACTGAGGTTAGAGAGCTTGTCTGCCACATGCTGACCGTTTTTAACTGAAATATCTACATTTGCAACAAGCTGTTCAACATCTTTGCTGCCGCTTGTAAGTATGTTTAATGTTTCCATCATGCTGTCAGATATTTCATTTGCAGCAGTGTCAACAAGGCTGACTTTTTTCTGGATTTCTTCAGTTTGAGAGAGCTGGTTCTGTACTGCGTCTGCTGTATCGGCAGCACCGGTAGAAACCTGAACCATTGTTGACTGTGTAAGTTTTGCTGAATCATTTAACTTTTCAAGCTGCGTATATATTTCTGCAATACCATTCTGCATATGTGCAGACATCTGGGAAATATCGTCAAGAACTTCCTGTGTCTTTTGCTGTGATTCTTTAACGACATCAATTTTCTGCTGTGCATTTGCTTTTGTTGTAAGTGCGAGCAGACAAGCGAGCACACCTGTTATTAATACTGTTACAATCTGGATTGCGGCTGCATCAAGTCCGAGATAACCAAATTTTCCGGTTGACGCACCGATAAATACGGATATAAAACTTTCAATTACAACACCTGTGTTTACCATAAGCATGTATTTGAAATCATTGTAAACAGATACGATGAATATCATTGGAAGAGCCATAACATATATTGCACTGCATGAAGTCGTAAATATCGTGCATGTATAAAATACGGCATAACCAATTGCTACAAAATGGCGTATTGCCTGTGATTCATGGTTTTTCCCCCATGCTATGAATTCACATATGACAGGCACAAAGCCGATTATTGCAAGAATTATTACAAAAAGCCATGATTTTCCTCTTGTTGCAGCTTCAAGGACACAGAATAAAGTTATAATAATAACTTCAACAAGGTGTGAATACATTGCAATTTTGTTGTTGCGTTCCAGCTCGGAAGCATGATTTTCGATTTTCTTTTCTACTTTTTTTAAATTTTTATTAATTATTTTATCTGTCTGTTCTTTCATAAAATCTCCATTTCTGTGTAATTAACATAGATATTAAATTGGTTTACGAAATTGTACAAAATAATTATAGTCTGTATTCAGATAATTTACAACAAGAAAATCATGCCGGTAGTTTTTGAAAGCCGGCATGATTTTCTTGTGTGATTATTTAAATGTTTTTTAAATATTCTTCATCAGGAATATGTGAGTATTTAACTGCTTTTAAAATGGCTGCTGACATAACTTCGGCTGCGAGAGTTCCTACAATATTAATGTCTGCTTTCACAGGCTCATTACCGGATGGAATACTTGCAGCATATATTGTATCGCCGTCTGCCATTGTGCCTACAGGATTGATGCATCTTGCATAGGCATTTCGTGTCATTGAAGCGATTTTACCCATCTCGGCTTTTGAAAATTCAGCATTTGTTATAATTGCACCGATTGTTGTATTTCCTGTAAATGGGTCTTTTGGCAGCATATTGTGGAGTGCTGCTGTTATGCTGTCGGCAAAGCCTGAACGGTCAGGTTTGTGGAATCCGGCGATTTTTTCTCCTGTTTTGGGATTGAAAATATCACCGAGTGCATTGACGACAACAATGGCTGTGAGTGTGAGTTTTCCGACTCTCACAGAATGTATTCCAAGACCTGATTTCTGTGCGTAATTCATGCCTCCGATTTTACCGACGGTTGCACCTGTACCGGCACCGACATTGCCGATAATCTCTGATATTTCATGATTTTTTGTTTCAACGGAATCACCGGCTGTAAAATCAGCAGATGAGCGGTTAAGTGCGTTTGTGCATGCTTCGTAACCCATTTTGTAGTCAGGGCGGACATGCGAATTACCATAACCAAGGTCGAATATGCATGACTGGCATACAAGCGGAACTTTAGCGACGCCGGTATCATATCCGATACCATTATCTTCAAGACATTTCATTACACCATCTGATGCGGCAAGTCCATATGCTGAGCCGCCTGAACGATTGCATTTACTGGATTGTCAGCTGTGAGCGGCATTGTAAGAGGGGTCTCTCTTGAGGCGGGACCTCCGCCGCTTATATCGCAGCCAACCTTTGCACCGTCAGGAAAGTATATTACCGATACGCCGGTTTTGGCTTTATTGTCTGCTGCATGACCGAGTTTAAATCCAAGTGTGCCGTTGGTTGCAGTGTTTACATCAATTTCATTAAAGAACAGATTTTGCTGATTCATTTTTAACGCCTCCTGCTTTTAAAACCTTGTAAAGCGTGCGTGTTAAAATGCTTCCTACAACAAAACAGATTACGGCTTCAATAACACCCTGAACTCCGACAAATGCGATTACGAACATAAATGGATTTGTGGCACCAAATGCCTGAGCAAAGCCCTGTATATACTCAGTGTTGTAAAAGAATATTACAAGTGAACTCATGAAAAGCAGAGTGTTAAGAAGAGGGCATGCAAGACTTGCAATGTAAAATGATGCCTTTGCAAGGTGCTTTGATTGACGGAGTGCTTTGAATATAAGACCTGTAAGCCAGCCTTCAAGTACACGCATTACAACTGTTGTGATAAATGTTCCAACCGGATTGATTGTAAGAAGTACAGAACCGAATGCACTTATGCCAAAAGTCTGGTAGAAGCTTGTGAGACCAAAAGCCGCACCGCATACCGCACCTCCGGCAGGACCTAACATTACGGCACCGATAGTTACCGGAATAGTCAAAAGTGTTACAGAAAGTCCCGGTGTTTTAATATAACCGAGTGGTGTGAGAGCCATAACGATAATAATTGCGACCATTAACGCAAGCTCGACTAAAAATTTTGTGTTTCCCTTAGAATTCATAATATCCTCCTTGTTTTGCGAAGCAAAATCCGAGCTCCTCAGGCGAGGAGAGGATTGCCTCCTTGTTTTGCGAAGCAAAATCCGAGCACCTCAAGCGAGGAGAGGATTGCCTCCTTGTTTTGCGAAGCAAAGTTCCAATGTGCATCTTTGACGCAATATGCCTCATGATGATGAAAGGACTTTCTTCTTTTTTAATTAAATATAGGGATAAAAATGAACGCTAAAATTAAAGAGACATCAAGGCTTGTTAGCAGCATGAATGTCTGACATCAGAATAAATACTTTGACTAATACAATCTGTCAGAACAGTTTGTTATGTAACCGCCATAAAGGTCGGTTCTTTTTAAAAGTATTTAAAATAAAATATAGTGAATAAAGCTGATGCATTTTCTTTAAAGAATAACGCTCATTAATATATTAGCACAAGTTATAAAAAAAAACAATGTAAATGAGAAATAATATGGTTGATTTTTCAAGTAATATACTATATACTATAACTATATAGTATGAGTGTATAAGTAGATATAGAAAAGAAAAGAGGCATTTATGAAACTATTTTTAAAATATATAAAGCCATATGTTTATTATTATATTTTAGGACCGATTTTTATGCTGGTTGAAGTTGCGGGTGAGATTATCCTGCCATGGCTGTTGTCAAAGATTATTAATGTCGGAGCAGCCAGTCATGATGTAGGATATATAACAAGAATCGGGCTTGTCATGGTTTTAGTGGCAGTATGTATGGCGGTTGGAGGCGTGCTTGGTGCATGGTTTGCTGCTAATGCAGCCATGAATTTTGGTGCTGACCTGCGTATGGATTTATTTGAAAAGATACAGAAGTTTTCATTTAACAATATAGATAAGTTTTCAACAGGGTCGCTTATTACGAGGCTTACCAATGATATTACGCAGATTCAGAATATGATAATGCAGACACTCCGGGCGTGCCTTCGGTCTCCGGGAATACTTATAGGTGCAATAACTATGGCATTTGTAATAAGTCCATCGCTTGCTATTGTATTTATAATTGTAGTTCCTGTACTTGTTATTTCTATTATTATAATAATGAAAAAAGCATTTCCAAGATTTAAGGCTTTGCAAAACAGCATTGACAGTCTTAATTCGTGCGTTCAGGAGGGACTTGTCAACATTAGGCTTATTAAGTCATTTGTGAGAAAGGATTACGAGGAAAAGCGGTTTGATGAGCATAATAAGGATTTGTTTGATAAAAATATCCACGCCATGAATATTATGATTAAGTATCAGCCTGTCATGACGCTTGCACTCAATGCTACGACCGTTGCTGTTGTATGGTTTGGCGTCAATATGATTATAGGTGGGAAGATGCAGGTGGGTGACCTTACGGCATTTATTAATTATATAGTCCAGATTATGGGAAGTCTTACGATGCTTTCAATTGTATTTTTAAATTGGGCAAGAGCAGTCGCATCATTTAGAAGAGTAAGAGAGGTGCTTGAAGAAGAGATTGACCTGACAGATGATAATGCATTATATAAGGAAAGAAAAGTTGAGGATGGAAATATATCATTTAAAAATGTGTCGTTCAGATATTATAAGAACAGTGAAGAAAATGTCTTGTCGAATATAAGCTTCGATGTAAAAGCAGGACAGACACTTGGGATTATCGGTCCGACAGGAAGTGGCAAGACTACACTTGTGTCCCTTATTTCTCGTCTTTATGATGTTGATGCGGGTGAAGTATGTGTGGATGGAGTTAATGTCAAAGAGTATTCGCTTGATAATTTAAGAAATGGTATAGGCATGGTACTTCAGAAAAATACGCTGTTTTCGGGAGATATTTATGAAAATCTCAGGTGGGGCAATGAAAATGCAGATGAAAAAACGATTGCACAGGCAGCGGCAGACGCACAGGCTGATAAGTTTATAAGAGGTTTTAGAGAAGGATATAATACACGGCTTGGACAAGGTGGTTCTAATGTGTCGGGCGGACAGAAGCAGAGGCTTTGTATTGCCAGAGCCTTATTAAAGCATCCTAAGATATTGATTCTTGACGATTCGACAAGTGCGGTTGATACTGCAACTGAAAAATATATAAGAGATGTATTATATGGAAAATATTCAGATATGACAAAGATAATTATTGCACAAAGAATTACATCAGTTATGGAAGCTGATGAGATTCTTGTCATGGATAATGGCTGTGTAAAGGGATTTGGAACACATGAAGAACTTTTAAAGACATGTCCTTTATATAAGGAAATATTTGATATCCAGATAAGTAAGGAGGTGGGATAATATGCCACCAATGGGCGGAGTTACCGGAGCCATGAAAGGAACCGGCGGGTCTATGGGAAAAAAGAAAGAAAGACCCAAGAATACTAAAAATACGATAATCCGTCTTTTTTCTTATATGAAAGAGACAAAACTTCAGCTGGCTGGTGCATTATGTTGTGTTCTCGCGAGTACAGCCAGTACGCTTGCGGCATCTTATATGTTAAGACCGGTGATTAATAATTATATTATAGGATTTAATGAAAATGGCGGTATAAAGAGTCTGGCGATGGCACTCGTTGTTATGGCATCGGTTTATCTTCTGGGAGTTCTGGCAACATATTTTCAGGCAAAGCTTATGTTAAAAGTGTCACAGAGAGCAATGTTTTCTTTAAGGCGTGATTTATTCGTACATATGCAGAAGCTTCCGGTATCATTTTTTGATATGAACAGCAAGGGTGATCTGATGAGCCGGTATACTAATGACGTTGATGTTGTAGGTGAGATGTTAAACAGCACGGCAGTACAGCTGTTTTCTGGGATAATGACGCTCGTCGGAACATTTGCGATGATGATATATACCAATATATGGCTTTCATTAATAACATTTGTCATGGCACCTGTTATTATTTATTCCGGCAGATTTCTTGTGTCACGAAGCAGGAAGTATTATGCGGCACAGCAGAAGTCGCTCGGTGCCCTAAACGGGTGCATAGAGGAGACAATAAGCGGACAGAGAGTTGTCAAGGTTTTCTGCCATGAAAAACAGGCAGTGGAAGATTTTAGAAAATATAATTATGACTTGAAAGACAAGCAGATAAAAGCACAGTTTTTTGGTGGAATTATGGGACCTGTTGTAGGAAATCTCGGACAGGTCAATTATTCGCTTACAGCTATGATTGGCGGTATTTTATGTGTGCTTAAAGGCTTTGACATCGGAGGACTTACGATATTTGTAACTTATGCAAGACAATTTTCAAGACCGATTAATGAGATTACAATGCAGATGAATACAATATTTTCTGCACTTGCCGGTGCAGAGCGAGTGTTTGATATATGTGATATGGAAGTGGAAGATGTAACGGGTGATATTCCTGACAATGTGAAAGGTGAGATTGTCATGGATGATGTTACATTCGGATATAGAAAAGATACTCCTGTACTGAAACATATAAGTCTTGTTGCGAAAAAGGGACAAAAGATTGCTTTTGTAGGTTCAACAGGAGCAGGAAAGACAACAATAACTAATCTGATGACAAGATTTTATGAAATATGGGACGGCAGGATTACGCTTGACGGCAGGGATATAAGAACATTAAATATGGAAGAACTGCGTAAGAATATAGCACTTGTACTTCAGGACACACATCTTTTTACGGGAACAGTCATGGAGAATATAAGATATGGAAGGCTTGATGCATCTGATGAGGAGGTTATAGCAGCAGCAAAGACTGCCAATGCTGATTACTTTATACGTCATTTGTCAGAAGGATATGATACTGTGCTGGAGGGAGACGGCTCTAATCTCAGTCAGGGTCAGAGGCAGCTTCTTAATATTGCCCGTGCGGCATTATCCAAGGCACCGGTGCTTATAATGGATGAGGCGACAAGTTCAGTTGATACAATTACAGAGCGTCAGATTCAGGATGGAATGGACAGACTTATGTCAGACAGAACTACATTTGTAATTGCACATAGATTGTCTACTATAAGAAATGCGGATGCCATTATGGTTCTTGAGAATGGAGAAATTATAGAATGGGGAACACATGAGCAGCTTCTTGCAATGAAAGGAAGATATTACGAATTATATACAGGAAAAGCAGAACTAGATTAAAAATAATATGCACTGTTTAATAAATGATTTTTTGGGGAATAATGCTTTTGAAAAATCATATTAAAACAGTTAATTAAGGAGTGCATATATGAAATCCGGAAGCATTATTGAAGAAGTTACTGCAAGAGAAGTATTGGATTCAAGAGGTAATCCGACTGTTGAAGCGTGTGTAAAATTATCGGATGGAAGTGTCGGATATGGGATATCACCGAGCGGTGCATCAACAGGTATATATGAGGCACTGGAATTAAGAGATAATGATAAAAAAAGGTATATGGGAAAGGGTGTTCTTAATGCTGTAAAAAATGTTAATACAGTTATTAACGACACATTAAAGGGCATGGAATCTGGTGATATTTATGCCATTGATGCGGCAATGATTAAAGCTGACGGAACAAAAGATAAGTCAAAACTTGGTGCCAATGCAATACTTGCGGTGTCTATAGCAGCATCACATGCTGCGGCTGCGTCATTAAAGCTTCCTCTTTACAGACTGTTTGGTGGAATTGCAGCTGATACTATGCCTGTACCTATGATGAACATATTAAACGGTGGTGCCCATGCGGGTAATACGCTTGATGTGCAGGAATTTATGATAATGCCTGTTGGTGCCGGGAATTTCAGGGAAGGGCTTCGTATGTGTGCTGAAGTATTTCACACTTTGAAGAGTATATTAAAAAAAGCCGGATATTCGACAGCAGTTGGAGACGAGGGAGGATTTGCACCCGACCTTGTAAGCGATGAAGAGGCATTGTCTTATATTGTAAATGCAATAGAAAAAGCCGGATATATTCCGGGAAAAGACTTTGCACTTGCAATTGATGCGGCAGCAAGCGAATGGAAGGGAAGTGTGTGTGGAGAATATGAGCTTCCTAAGTCAAAAAATACTTTTACTTCTGAAGAACTTGTTATACACTGGGAGCAGATAGTTGACAGATATCCGGTTATATCTATTGAAGATGCACTAGACGAAGAGGACTGGGAAGGCTGGAAAATGCTTACAAACAGGCTTGCACACAAATGTCAGCTTGTAGGAGATGATTTATTTGTCACCAATACCGAGAGGTTAAAAAAAGGAATAGAGAGCGGATGTGCCAATGCAATTCTTATCAAGCTTAATCAGATTGGAACCGTGTCTGAGACAATTGAAGCTGTAAAGATGGCTCACAAAGCCGGATATAAAGCGATTATATCGCATCGTTCGGGTGAGACAGAAGATACGACTATTGCAGACCTTGCTGTAGGCCTTAATGCAGGCCAGATAAAATGCGGGGCACCAAGCAGAAGTGAGAGAGTTGCAAAGTATAACAGGCTGCTTAGAATAGAGGATGAAATTAATGGAAAATATGGATTACAAATTACTGATAGATACGGCGGCACTGGCAGGAACGGTAATGCTTGAAAATGGTGCTGAAATTTACAGGGTTGAAGAGACAATAAATTATATTCTCAAAGTGTCAGGACTTAAAACAACACAGGCGTTTGTTATTTCGACTGGATTTATGATTTCTCTTGATGACCCTGATATTGACGCACTTACAGTTGTGCGTCGTGTAAATAAAAGCACAACTAATCTTAATATGATAGCAAGCGTCAATGATATTTCAAGTTTTATAAAGGTGAAATTACGCTTGAGGAGGCTTTTTATCAGATAAAACACCTGAAAAGAAATGTATATCCATGGTGGCTTAAAGATATATGTATAATTCTTGGAGTTGCTTTTTTTACAGGTATGTTTGGAGGAAACTGGCAAGACATGTTCTATACAGGAATAGTGGGGCTATGTCTTGTCGGATGGCTGCATATTGGAAAAGTAACTGAATTTAATGATTTGATACAGGATTTGATTTCTTCCGTGATTATTTCGGTTATTGCATCGCTTTTTGTAAGATTTAATCCGCAGCTTCACCTTAATCATGTTATTGTTGGTGCAATAATGGTTCTTGTTCCCGGAGCCGCAATAACCAATGCTATACGTGATACACTTCATGGAGATTATGCGGCTGGAAATGCCAAAATTCTTGAATCATTTGTCCGTGCAGCAATGATTGCACTTGGTGTATATGTCGGATTTCTTATAATGGGAGGTGTCGTGAGATGATTATGCAGTGTATATTTGCCTTTTGTGCAATTATCAGTTTTTCAGTGATAAATGAAGCACCTAAAAAGTGCCTTTTTATAAATGGTGTTCTTGGAATGGCAGGCTGGGCAGTTTACTTATATATAGACAGAATTTCAACAATGCTTACGGCAACTTTTGTATCAGGGCTGGTACTTGCTGTTGCTTCACATATACTTGCAAGAATATTAAAGACACCGGTTACGACGATGCTTATTCCCGCAATTCTTACTATCGTTCCTGGAGCAGGAATGTATCAGACCGTCTATAATCTGTTTCTGTCAGACATGGATGGTGCATTATCAAGTCTCGTATATACGATAGGTGCAGCTGGAGCGATTGCTATTGCAATCTTTCTTGTTGATGCATTTGTAGTTGCAATAAAGAAAATTGTAAAAAAAAGACCGCAAACTGATTGATTATTACAATTAGCTTGTAATTTATTCAAAAAGTATTGCAAAAATATGTCGAAAA
>OCPU01002935.1_pt1 | contig 10082 bp, 8 predicted proteins | sample 1538661 | NCBI WGS metagenome assembly OCPU01 (sample SAMN04571716, study PRJEB22368) | human gut metagenome | biome: human gut; material: stool | host: Homo sapiens | place: Luxembourg | collected 2012-10-19
ACATCTCTGGTAATTAATAATCCACCAATCCTTACAGACTACCATGTAATCACGTGGTAGTTATTTTTATGTCTTTAAATTAGCTAATTCGCTGATATTCTTACATCTAAAGAATGCACTTCAAATCGCCTTCTATTCTTTATAACACACCTTCCGACTATTCCTCACCTTTGCAATGTAATCAGAAACGATAAGGCGCCAAGTTGAAGATTGCACCAATTTATAAACTTAATTATTAATTTAAATTTAAACTATCATGAAGAAGATTTATTTAGAAGTTAAAGTTGTTGCAAATAATGAAGTAAGAAACGTAGCTTTTGCTAAAGGTATTAACCGTGCCATCAACTTGGGCAATGTAGAGAAGATATTAGCCATGATGAAGGTCAAGGGTTATAGAAAGGCAGAAATGGTACAGGTCGTTAAGGCAGAAGATGTAATCACAACAGGTGACATTCGTCTGGTTGACATTAACGGACAGGATATAAATCCAGAAGATGCAGCCAAATACTTCCTTGTATTGGACGGTCAGCACAGAACCATTGCCGCATCCCTCTATAATGAATGGGCAGCGGAGAACGGAGAGGAAGCAATAAATGTACCCGCCATTGAAGTTGAACTGCAAGGGAATGAAACTATTGCAGAATATATCAACGAGATTAATATTACCAAGAAGGAATGGACTACCCCAGACTATGTGCGTGGTGCAGCCAATATTAACCCAGACAATGAATTTCTGCAACGGTACAACGAATTAATAAAGAGCGAGAAGAACCCAGACGGTTATCCAATCTCAACACTGAACCTTATCTTTTGTGGCAATAATAACGCTATATCAAAGTCTGACTTCTCTTTATTATGCTCTGGTAAGGATGAGAAGGGGAAGAAGGTGAAGAAGCCTATCATTCCAGCCTATAACATGGAGATAGGTAACAAGTTCATCCAAATCTGCAAGGATAAAGGCTTTGATGACAAGGATATTGCCAAGAGATACTTAAGTAACCAATTCAATAATATCAAGACAATTACAGGAGACGTCAAGGAAGCTGTCAAGATATTCCAGTCCATTACACAGAACGACAAGGCGGCAATGTTCAATACACACGGAAATCTGGACGAGAATTTAGTAATGGAACAGTTTGAGAAGATAAGAGAACGGTACAATCGCCCTACTACTGTCATCTCAATTAAAGACAGCAAGGAAGTGACCGCCAATGATGACACAGAGGACATTCCTTATCTGGAAGCGGAAGAAGTCTGACCATGTAAAGAGCCTATGTGACAGGTAGGCTCTTCTACTCCAGATTCTTCCAGAGTGGTGAATTTCCATTATATAATAATACGGGTTACCCTAATAAATGAAGCTGAGAGTAACTTAAAGTCTGATTATTGAGGTGACAGGTAGCTGTTTTCCAATCACCAAGCAGAAGTGGGGATAAAGTTGGAATCTCCAAAGAATGGTGAATTATCCCTATATAAAACGGTCAGTTACCCCAATATTCAGAGTTTAGGATTATTTAAAGTCCAATAATTAGGGGCACAGGTAACATATTTAAAATCACAAAAGATAACTTATGGTAAAGTTAGAAATTCAAGAGCGGGACGGCTTCCTCATTATGGAGGACTTCCCAGAGAACTGTATCTTCAACAAGGTGAAGACAGGATGTGGTGCTACTACGATAGCACTTACCAATGACGAGAATTACATTATAGCCGTACCTACGACAGAGTTAGTAATTAATAAGTGTTATCCACCTAAGGATAAGAATGGTAAGGACATTACTTGGAAGAGGTCACAGATTCAAGCAGGCGTAAGTCCTATTAATAACAGACTGTTCGGCTTGTATGGCAGTTTCACTAAGACATTGCAAATCAAGTTAAGGAAGTTTCTTGATAAGGACGGAGTGAAGAAGATAATCTGCACTTATGACAAGGTTGACAAGTTGATTCCTGTTATCAATCCACTGGAATTTAAAATACTTGTGGATGAATACCACAACCTGTTAAAACAGTACGGGTTTAGGACAATGGTGATAAATCAAATCATAGAGAACTTCAAATGCTTCAAATCCCATTGCTTCCTGACCGCAACCCCTATCCCAGAACTGTTCAAGCCCAAAGTCTTTGCTGAAATGACAGAGTACGTGGCTGATTGGAAGACAGTGGATAAGATTACAGTCTACCCTTATCCATGTAAAAGCGCAAGCAGTACGGCTGCCAAGATTATAAGGCATTATAAAGACAACGGTCACTTTGTACTGGACGGAAGTAGAAGCGAAGAAGCATATTTCTTTGTCAACAGCGTGAGAGAGATTAAGGAGATACTTGAAGAAGCCAGACTGACTAATGATGATTGCAGAATTATATGTGCGGATGATGAGAAGAACCATTACAAACTGGAAGGTTTTGAGATTTCCAGTTCAACAGCTCCCGCCAAACGGTTTACATTTGTAACCTGTAAGGCGTTTGAAGGAGTGGATTATTATTCTGAAACGGCAATATGCTTCATTGTCAGCAACGGTTACAACAAGCATACCCTAATCAGCATTGATATGGATATTCCCCAGATTGCAGGACGTATCAGAACCAAGTCCAATCCGTTCAGAAACAAGATAGTCCATATCTTCAATCCAAAGGTTATGAACTACTACCTTCCGTTTGACGAAATGAAGCAGAAGATAGCTAAGGAGCTTGCAGCGGCAGAGGAACGGGTACAGGTTTTGAATGAGAGTAAGTTAGGGGAAGTTGCAAGGAAACAGCAGGACGATGAGCTTAAGAAATTGGGTGCTAATACATATATCATCAAGAAGGGGGACAGGTATGAAGTCAATGACATGGTTGCCCAGTTAAAACTCTACCAACACTGGACTACACGTATAGTGTACAGGTCGGCAGAAGCATTGCAGGAAGGCTACAGACAGTTGGGCATGGCAATAGTCCAGACGTATGAATGGAGTATCGCAGACGAGAATATTATCAAAGGCATACTTACCACTCCCCAATTCAGAGACAGGCTCAAACGCTTCTGTGACTTGAAGGAGAAATCCGCTCTGACTGATAACGAGCGGCAGGAGTTGGAAAGCCTTATGAAGAGAGACCCAATATTAGAACAGGGATATCAGCATCTTGGATTAAGCCAACTAAGGAGAACAAGAACCAAGAAGGCTATCAAGGCTTTGATTGAATAAGAGTAAAACTCCAGACCACTAATACGGTTTGGAGTTTCTTATTATATACCCCAACCCAAGAATAGGGTATCTAAAATCATACCCCCGCCCCTTTAGATTTAGGTCGTGTTTCTATTTAGACTTTATGCAGCTATAGAGTAAAATATTTGATTTGTCAGTGAACAGGCTGACATATATCAGATGTATATCATGCGCTAAGCTTTATTGTTACCCTAAAACACCCCCTTACCCATTATTGGAGAAATGAAAGGATAACATGAATCGCTATTCAGTCCACAAACGCTTTGAACTTCTGAAATGTGCGGACTTATCAACGATTTGTATATGTCTACATATAAAGATGCACAAAGGAAAGTGAATGAATAGTACTTCATGTCAAGCCCTCATTTTGTCCTTAAATACACTATTTACTAATCTATTATTATGCGTATGGAGAATTTAAAGATTTTATTGACGTTTGGAATAATTCTAATTGTGCCAGTAGTCTTAATGCCACAGTTCTTTATTGGATTATTAATACTGATTGTGGCTTGGTTAGCTTTCAGACAGAGGAATTTCTAATATTAACTTAATAAATTACAGATTATGGAATCAACATTACAGATTATGCCAGTACAAAGAACTAGTAGAAACTTTGGTGAATATGCAGAAGAAGCGGTAATAATTGAAGAGCCTGTTATTAAGCAGAAGCGACCTCTATTCATTGAAGCTAATACAATTGAAGCCAGTTTGGAACATCTAAGGAATGATTGCATTATACCAGTATTCGCAAAGGACAATGAAGCTACATTATCTCATGTGGCTTTCATTGAAGCGGTACAGGATGCAACCAATACATTCTTTAGCGGTGAACAAATTGAATCGCCAGATATTCGTGTTTCTCATGTAATCAAAGGTAGGATTCCCGAAGCAATACATAAGCCCGCCAATCAGTTATTAGAGAGTGACAAGACTATCTACTACGAGAGGTGCGCTTTTGTTATTGAAGTTCCTACTATCTATGAGACAGTACACGGTAACAGGCTAACACTTACTATTGGCGGTGTCAGAGCTTATAACCACACCAATCTTTATTCAAAGAAAGGTGCGGAGCGGTTTAAAGTGTTTATTGGCTTTACTTGTAAGGTTTGCACAAATCTATGTGTATCTACGGACGGTTATCTTAGTTGCTTGGAAGTTACCAATACAAGGGATTTATATCAAGCGGTATTGGAAATGTTCCACAAATACGATGCAGCCAAACACATACATTTGATGCAGTCTTTAGGCAATACCAGTATGACGGAGCATCAGTTCTGCCAACTACTTGGAAGAATGAGACTTTATCAGTCATTACCGCAAGGCTATCAGAAAGATATACCTAAAATGTTGCTTACTGATACACAGGTTAACAATGTGGCTAAGGCTTATATCAATGATGAGAACTTTGGCAGCTTGGGAAATGACTTGTCTATGTGGAAGTTCTACAACTTGCTCACAGGTGCAAATAAGAGTAGCTATATAGATTCATTCTTGGATAGAGCCTATAATGCTACAGAACTTGCAACGGGTATATGTTCCGCTTTACACGGTGATGACAAATACCAATGGTTTCTTAGTTAGTGGTATTATACAGTATTTAATAGGGGACATCCATATAATAAGGGTGTCCCTTAATTTATTCATTACTTAATTAATAATTAGAGATTTATGTTAGTAGCATTATTCGCTGTTATATTTTGGACTATTATGTTCTTTATTGCATGTGCGGTTTCACCTATTGTATTCTTCTTCATGATTATTTGGACTATATATCAATATTTCAAATTATTATGTTGAGGTAGTATATGAAGTACTAATAAGGGTATCTATATACTATATATAGGTACTCTTTATTAGCTATAGCCAGTAGTATAATATTCACTTCTGTTATTAGTGAATGTTTAGCTAATAATCAGTAAGTTAGATATTCCAACTCAAAATTAATATTCACTTTTATTAGTTTCACTATAAAACAGAACGTTATGTCACTTAAATATTCAAGTACAACAGCAGATTATCTGCAATGGAGCGAAGCAATGAACTTAATAAGAAAGTTGGCAAGGGATAGTAATTATAAGATGTCACTTCTTATTGCTTTAGGTTGCTTCACAGGTCTAAGAATTTCTGATATTCTTGCTTTGAGGTGGAATCAGATACTAGATGCAGAAGAATTTACCATTACAGAGATTAAAACAGGGAAGCAAAGGACAATTAGGATTAATATGCAGCTACAGCAACATATCAGAGATTGTTATGAGCATATAAATCCAGTTGGCATAAATGTACCTGTATTGATAAGTCAGAAGGGGACAGTGTACACAGTTCAGAGAATCAATGTCATGTTGAAGGAGATTAAGAAAAAATACAGGCTACATATAGGCAATTTTTCGTGTCATTCTCTTAGGAAGACCTTTGGCAGACAGGTCTACAACATGAATAACGATAATTCAGAGCTTGCACTTGTTAAGCTCATGGAGCTATTCAATCATTCCAGTGTGTCAATTACTAAGAGATACTTGGGATTAAGGCAAGAGGAATTATTAAATACCTATGATTGCCTTAGCTTCTGATAATTAGGTTGGTATGGAAGTTCAGAATTTCTACTTATATGGGGATTTGGCAAGTTTCATACCAACCTTGATTTATTGAGTAGAGACAGCTCTCAACATTTAATAAACAATAGTTCTTGCTAATCAAACGTAAATTCGTAACTTTGTAGCAATTTCAGATACCTAATGTGTTAGGGCTGAAGGGACATAGTTAACGAAGAGCGTTTAAGATATTATCCTTAATCTGAAATCTGGACAATTTCAAAACACAAGGATAATAAGCAAGAACGCTCACGTCAATGTTATATACCTATCTTATTAGATAGTCTATATATCGTTTGGCGTGGGCTATTGTTTATTACTTGTGTTTGGGCAGTCCAGAGCCTCGGATTAGGTAATATTCAATAGTTCCCACGCTTCTTGTATGTAGTAACCAACTATAGGGAACAGGTTGGCATAAATACAGGTATATAAGAAACAGACAGTCTATTTTACTACTCAACAGTTCTTTATCAAAGAAGTGTGCAACTCCGTGTTGTGTTCCTCACACTTATATCTAAATTATTAACGCTCTCTATTGGGAACGTAGAAGCACAAACAGATTATTACAATGAAGATATTCAGATTAATTGGTATGCTTCTCATAGGAAGTAGTACTCTATTCTCTTGTAGTAATAATGAGGATGAACTACCACCTAAGGAGCAGACTAACCAAGAAACCTACACTATCTCATTCAATTTGGGCGGAGAGTTTATCTCCACTTCTGAAACTCCTTTAAGCAGAACAGAAGTTGCACCAAAGAAGATATATGGGATTAATGTGTATTATAAGAAGGACGGAAATACGTGGTATGATAATTATGCCTATGGATTGTTTGACAACATTCAAGATATGACTATATCCCTGATTAGTGGATATAGGTATAAGTTTGAATGTACCATGATACAGAATGACAATGATATAATTTATCATGATAAGAATGGATATTATGGAAGACCTTTTATGTCTGGAGATAATTATAATGGAGATTATAACGCAAACACAGTTACCCAACTGACTAATAAATTCCATGTCTCAACAACGACTTACCGATATTTAGATTACATTAAATATGGTACTACGGACGTATGTACGGAGTCAAGTTTTGTCAGAAGCAATTATCCTAAAACAGATAGATTCTATGGCGAGTTAACCGATTATATTCCTACTAAAGACGGAGTTGCTAATATAGATCTAAAACGTACAGCCTTTGGACTTAAATTTATAGTAACTCCACCTGTAGACGGTAAACTGTATATTAGCAGTATTACAACAAATGATAACTCTTACCATTCCATAAATTCCAATGTGGAGGTATCAGCAGACGATAATATATTGGAATCTTCTTCTATGTACACCTTCTATGAGGTTTATGAATGTTGGCAAGCAGAGAACTATACTAAAGACTTCACCATACGGTTAAAATGGAAACGGGCTAATGGAGCAACCCAAACGTTTGAGGAGGTAATTACTGTAAAACGCAATGTAATGACTACTGTCAATGTAAATGTGAATGGTGGTACTACAGATTCTTCTTTAGGAGTTAAAGAGGATGATACTCCAATGGGAAACGAGAATGTTGATATGAATTTCAACGGTGGTGATTTAAATGATAATGAGGTGAACCCTAATGTATAATTTATTAATTAACTAAAACAATTTAAAGATGAAGACATTAAGATTTATTGGTATGGCTATAGTAGCCATTATTATGAGTGTAAATTTCGTTGCTTGTAGTGATGACGATGAAGAGGACAACAGACCTCTTGCAGAGAAGATTATAGGGCATTGGGTACTTACTTATGAGGAAGGATTCATTAAGGATTCTGAATATCCCGAAGATGATGAAGCATGGAGTCATGCGCCTAAAGATGAATGTGAATATTTCGGTAACTTCACCTTTAGAGAAGACGGTACTTACAGTGAATATGATTTGGACGGTACAAGTAACCCGCAGAGTATTGAGAAATGGGAAGTGAATGGTAATGTTATAACTCTTATTGAAGATGAATATGAACAGTATGATTTAAAGGTTCTTGAAATCAGTTCCAATAAGTTAGTACTTGAATTTCATGATAAGGATGAAACATCTGAACATTATGCTAAGATGACCTATAAGAGAGGTTGACCTCTTAATCCAACAAATAAAGGCAGCATTTGAAGTAACATTCATTTGCTGCCTTATTAATTACCTCCTTCTCTTCTTAACTAATTTATGCTTATTCTTCTTAGCTGAATTTGAGAATAGTTGTTCTAACATTTCCCTTGTAATAGGTAAATATGTGACTTCTGTGAGTTTGGTTTCTTTAATCTCTTGTGGTAAATAATGAATTGTGTTAGTCTTCTCTGTTACTCTCATATTAGAATTAATGTTAATAGATTAGTGATTGATTTATCTGCTACGAAGTTACAAAGAAGGGGGGTGTGAACATAATGTAAGAATGGAATCTTAAATAAATGATGTAAAGTTGCTTATTAGCGTTAATCTATCATTGCTCAAATATCCCTTTGGATGAAACTGGAGTATTATGGTTTAATGGATAAGTGGGAAGGATAATATTGACTGGAACTTGTTTGGGTAAAGTCAATTTGATATGTTTAATAATGAATAATGTTTAATCTAATTGATATATGATTTACACTGGTGTAAACCATAGTGTAAACCGCCACCAATGATGTATAAAAGAAAAAGGCACCCAGAAGTGGAAGCCTCCCAAATGCCTTATTCTTATCAAGTAGCGGGACCCGGGATTGAACCGGGGACCTCATGATTATGAATCTGCGTCTTCCAAAGGCTGACGCCTTTGAAAGTTACCGACAGAGCTATCCCTTTTTATTGATAATCAGCGATATATGTACATTCGTAAAATATTGCGATTTGATGAAAAAGAGATTTATTGTGGGGAAAATGATAAAATAGCGTCACCTATAGCGTCACCTAAAATACTGTTCATAACTTTCTGATTATGAGCGTAAATATTAGTGTGGTATGTTTTAAATCGAAAACTTTATCAAATGGTGAACACCCTTTATTTGTAAAGGTGAGTGAGGGTAAAAAGAGAGCAACTAAGAGTTTAGGATTATCTATTAGAGCCCAGTTTTGGAATTTTGAGAAGAACGAACCTAAAAAGATTTGTCCCAATAGAGAGGCTTTGATGAAGATGATAGAATCTAAAAAGCAACAGTATTTGGAGCAAGTTATTGATTTTAAAAGTGAGGATAAAAACTTTACTCCACAATCATTAGTTGATAAAATGGAGAATACCGTAGTTCCTCAAACGGTTGGAGAGTATCTTTTAAAACAAATTGAGATAATGAAAGTTGAAAAGAGAATTGGAAATGCTAAAGTATATCGCAGTACATATAATTCTCTTTTCGCTTTTTGTGGTAACTTGAATATATCTTTTGCGAGTATTGATTCGGCTTGGTTAAGAAGGTATGAGACTTTTTTGAGAAGTCGAGAGAATTCTAGCAATACTATAGGTATTCGATTTCGAGAATTACGGGCTTTGTATAACAAGGCGATAGAAGACAATCTTGTGCATGAGAAGAATTATCCTTTTAAACGTTTTAAGGTCGCACGATTTAGCAAAAAAACGTCCAAACGAGCAATAAAGAAAGAAGATATAAAAAGGATAATGAATGTGGACTTACGGTTAATTACTAAATATCACAGTCCATTACTTTATTTGAGTAAAGATTTGTTTTTGTTTAGTTATTTGGGATGTGGAATTAATTTAATTGATATTGCATATTTGAGATACGAAAATATAACAGAGAATCGTTTACGTTTCAACCGTCATAAGACAGGACAGCCTATTAACTTTGCACTACAAGGACGACTGCGAGAAATTATTTTGAAATATACTAAAGAAGGTTGCAGTCCTAAGGATTTTATTTTTCCTATTCTTGATAGAAGAATCCATAAAACACAGCAACAACAAGATGATAGAATAATAAAAGTAACTAAGGGCATTAATAGGAATCTTAAAAAGATTGGTCAATTTCTGAATCTTTCTATTCCTATAACAACCTACGTGGCAAGACATTCTTTTGCGACAGTATTAAAACGCTCTGGAGTGAATATTTCGATTATTAGTGAAGCATTAGGACATACAAATTTGTCAACGACACAATATTATTTGGATAGCTTTGAAAATGAGCAGATAGATGAAGCAATGAAGAATCTTCTTTAAAATAAAATGTCGCTTTGCTTTTATTGTGAAGCGACATTTTTTATTTTTGTGACAAAGTTTGAAAATATGGAATATCAGATAATACCAATCA
>OCPU01002953.1_pt1 | contig 10019 bp, 7 predicted proteins | sample 1538661 | NCBI WGS metagenome assembly OCPU01 (sample SAMN04571716, study PRJEB22368) | human gut metagenome | biome: human gut; material: stool | host: Homo sapiens | place: Luxembourg | collected 2012-10-19
CATTTTTTCCGCAAGCCGGGAAAGCAAACATAGTGCAAACTATAGCAACAGCTATCATTAGCTTTTTCATATTGATCCTCCGAATAACCTCTGTAGTCCTAAATCATTATGTCATATTTCAACAGTTTCACATTATATCACATGAAAATTACTCTGTAAAGAGATTATAAAGAATTGTAACAAAATATCCCGATTATGACGAAACTCATAATCGGGATAAATCATTTTTTAGCTATTTGCACAATAAGAGGTTACAAATTTGTTACAACCTGACGAAAAGACTAATCGTAATCTACAACGTCGATCCACTTCATGAGCAGATCCTTCTCCTCTGGTTTGCCCTTAATGAGCTGTGCTGCTGCAACGATCGGCAACCAAGCCTGTACATACTGCTTAGATGTTCCGCTCTTTACGCAATACTTATCAAGATAAGCCTCAGCAAGATCAGGATTGTTAAGGCAGAACAGCAGGTATGTTCTTGCAACGTCAGCAGAAGCATTGCCTTGTCTAGCAGAACCCCAATTGATAACATAAGTACCTTCGTCATTGATGATAACGTTCTTTGGCTCAAAGTTACCGTGGCAAAGCTTGATGTGCTTTGGCATTGAATCAAGTCTTGTGAGAAGCTCATACTTCTTTATCTCATCGATCTGACCAAGAGTCTTGATCTGTCTTGCCATCTTATCTTTCAGCTTTGAAAGAAGTGGCATATACTGAGCGTGTATCTCGCACTGAATGTCGATAAACTGGTTAAGATATGTGTCTTTCTTGTCTGGATTTTCGTCCATAAGCTGCTGAAGAGTCTTACCTTTTACAAAGTCCATTGTAATAGCCCATTTGCCGTCGATAACGGAAACCTCGTGAAGAACAGGCATCTTTATAAAGGAATTGCCAAGTGTTGTTTCAACTCTTGCGTGTGTAAGAGCCGCATACAGACACTTTTCCTTGTATTCAGGCTTCTTATAGATCCTGACTGCCATTCCATCAGATTCATAAACATCATAGATGTCGCTGGATGCTACAAAGTTATCAAGTTTCATAAGTCATATCTCCTTTTATTTTAAAATATGGTATTAAGTCGAGTTTCAGAGTATACATCGATTTTTCAACAGCCTTATTGTGTAAAATTACCTTTACATCTCCGTGCTTTCTATGTATCTCTGTTATGTCTATATTATACTACATATTTTCTAAATGTCAAGCACTTTTTCGTTATTTTCACAACTGTTTTATTTTTGTTTAGATTTTATCTTATGTTTATTAATCTTCTTTCAGGCGGCATATATGATAAATTTTTATCAATCTAATTTTTATTGTGCAATATGACGGTCATGAATTGTTAATCTATCATAAAACAATGTTCAATATTTATGTATATTGCATAATAAAACGACGTAAAATATCAAAAAAGCTGTGACTTTATAAGATTGACAAAAAAATAACAATCGTATATAATATAACTAAGATAAAACCCGAGCGGGGGTTATCAAGAGTAAAAAACAATAATTAATTTATTGGAGGTTTATTTTATGGCAAAGAGTGAAGCTAAAACAGTCGGCATCGTCGATACAGAGGAAGCTTTGACTGCTAAGATCGCTGAAGTAAGAGCTGCACAGGCTATCTTCGCTACCTACACACAGGAGCAGGTAGATAAGATTTTCTGCTGCTATCGCTGCTAACAAGGCAAGAATCCCACTTGCAAAGATGGCTGTTGAGGAAACAGGCATGGGTATCGTTGAAGACAAGGTTATCAAGAACAACTATGCTGCTGAGCACATCTACAATAAGTACAAGAATGTTCAGACTTGTGGTGTTTTTGAGGAAAACAAGGCTTACGGCACAATGAGAATTTACGAGCCTATCGGTCTTATCGCTGCTGTTATCCCAACAACAAACCCAACTTCTACTGCTATATTCAAGACACTTATCTGTCTTAAGACAAGAAATGGTATCATAATCTCACCACACCCAAGAGCAAAGAAGTCAACTATCGCTGCTGCTAAAATCGTTTATGATGCAGCTGTTGCAGCAGGTGCTCCAAAGGGTATCATCGGTTGGATCGATGTTCCTTCTCTTGAACTCACAAACATGATCATGAGAGAGTCTGACACAATCCTCGCTACAGGCGGTCCTGGAATGGTAAAGGCTGCTTACTCATCTGGTACACCAGCTCTCGGTGTTGGTGCCGGTAACGCATCCGCTATCATCGATTCTTCTGCTGATATCGTAAACGCTGTAAACTCTATCATTCATTCTAAGACATTTGATAACGGTATGATTTGTGCTACAGAGCAGACAGTTATCGCTGATAAGACAGTTTACAACGATGTTAAGAAGGAATTCATCAAGAGAGGTTGCTACTTCCTCAACGATGAAGAGGCTGACAAGATAAGAAAGACAATGCTCATCAACGGTGCTCTTAATGCTAAGATCGTTGGTCAGCGTCCTGTAACTATCGCTAAAATGGCTGGCTTTGAAGTTCCAGAGGATACAAAGGTACTCATCGGCGAGGCTACAAGCACAGCTCCTGAAGAGGCTTTCGGTCACGAAAAGCTCACAACTATCCTTGGTATGTACAAGTCAAAGAACTTTGACGACGCTCTTGACATCGCAGAGGCACTTCTCGTAAACAACGGTGGTCTTGGTCATACTTCAGTTCTTTGGGTAGATAACATAAACGAGAGAGAAAAGCTCAATAAGTTCGCTGCAAGAATGAAGACTTGCCGTCTTATCGTAAACACACCTTCTTCACTCGGCGGTATCGGTGACCTCTACAACTTTGACTTTGCTCCTTCCCTCACACTCGGCTGCGGCTCATGGGGCGGCAACTCAGTTTCTGAGAACGTTGGCGTTAAGCACCTGCTGAACATTAAGACAGTCGTTGAGAGGAGAGAGAATATGCTTTGGTTCAGAGCACCTGAAAAGGTATACTTCAAGAAGGGTTGTCTCCCTGTTGCTCTTGACGAGTTGAAGACTGTTATGGGCAAGAAAAAGGCATTCATCGTAACAGACCAGTTCCTTTATAAGAATGGTTATACAAAGGCTATCACAGATAAACTCGATGAAATGGGTATTCTCCACGAAACATTCTTCGATGTTGCTCCAGACCCAACACTTGCTTGCGCACTTGAGGGTGTTGCTCAGTTGAGAGCTTTCGAGCCTGACACAATTATCGCTATCGGCGGTGGTTCTGCAATGGACGCTGGTAAGATCATGTGGGTTCTTTACGAGCATCCAGACGCTGACTTTTTCGATATGGCTATGAGATATATCGATATCCGTAAGAGAGTATACACATTCCCTAAGATGGGTGAGAAGGCATACTTCATTGCTATCCCAACATCTTCTGGTACAGGTTCTGAGGTAACACCTTTCGCAGTTATCACTGATGAAAAGACAGGTACTAAGTATCCTCTGGCTGACTACCAGCTCATGCCTAACATGGCTATCGTTGATACAGATATGATGATGTCTGCTCCAAGAGGTCTGACTTCTGCATCAGGTATCGACGCTCTGACACACGCTCTTGAGGCTTATGCATCAGTAATGGCTACAGATTACACTGACGGTCTTGCACTTAGAGCTATGAAGCTTATCTTCAAGTATCTGCCAGGTGCATATGACAACGGTCAGACAGACGTTAAGGCTCGTGAGGAAATGGCTACAGCATCTACAATGGCTGGTATGGCATTTGCCAACGCATTCCTCGGTGTTTGCCACTCAATGGCTCATAAGCTCGGTGCTTATCATCACCTGCCACACGGTGTTGCTAACGCTCTCCTTATCACAATGGTAATGAGATACAACGCTGACCCAACACCTAGAAAGATGGGTACTTTCTCACAGTATCAGTATCCACATACTCTTGAGAGATACTGCGAGTGTGCACATTCACTTGGTATCGTTGGTAAGAATGATGAGGATACACTCAACAAGTTCATCGACGCTATCGAAGCACTCAAGGAAAGAGTTGGTATCAAGAAGACTATCGCTGATTACGGCGTAGACGAGAAGCACTTCCTTGAGACTCTTGACAACATGGTTGAGGACGCATTTGATGACCAGTGCACAGGTGCTAACCCAAGATACCCACTGATGAGCGAGCTTAAGGAAATGTACCTCAAGGCTTACTACGGCAAATAATCTTTGCTGACAAAGCAATTTGCAGAGTGACTAATATTTGATTATTAGTTAATCTATAATAAACCTCCGACTGCTTGTTCCCTTTTGGGAGCAGGCAGTCATTTTTTTGTTAAGTTGCACTTAAAATAATTTAAGGTATGTGTATTATATATGCAAATAACAGTTGAAAAAGGGAAAAATATATGGTATAATGAAATAAGTATAAATTATTTCAGAGCAATATCTGATGTGATTTTTACATAACACTTGGCGACACTCCGCCATACAAAGAGGTTACAAATATGAACAACAAAAATTATGACGTTATTATCGCTGGCTGCGGTGCGGCAGGTCTATATGCAGCACTTAACCTTTCCCGTGATTTAAATGTACTTGTGCTTTCCAAAAGAGAGCTGACCTTGTGTAACTCTTCCCTTGCACAGGGTGGAATTGCAGGCGTTTATGACAATCCAAAGGACTCGCCTGAATATCACAAACATGATACATTTGTAGCAGGCGGATTTGAAAATGATCCTGAGTCCACTCAGGTCCTTGTTGACGAAGCCTATATTGACATCGGAAAACTCATAGAGCTTGGCGCTGACTTTGATAAGTGTCCTGATGGATCTTATCACCGCACTCTCGAAGGTGGACACGGTATGAACAGGATTTTTCATCATGCCGATACCACAGGTCTGGAGATCGAAACAACTCTACTAAGAAATGTTCAACAGCTAGATAATGTTGAGATACTCGAAAATGCCGTTATGTGCAACGCAAAGAAAACTGAAACAGGTTTTTCCATTCTTGTGCTGACTAATGACAACGAATATACGACATATAATTGCAGATACGCCATTTTTGCAACTGGTGGAATAGGCAGAGTTTACGAATACACTACAAACTCCGCTATCGCAACAGGCGACGGCATAACTATTGCTCATGAGCTTGGAGCAGAGATAAAAAACCTCAGCTATATCCAGTTCCACCCAACAGGCTTTAACAACAAGCACACTCGTGAAACTTTCCTTATCTCTGAATCTGTCAGAGGCGAGGGAGCTTATCTTAAAAACTGCAACGGCGAAAGATTCATGCAAAATTATGACGACCGCCTTGAGCTTGCACCTAGAGATGTTGTTTCTCATGCGATCATGGCTGAAGCCAAGAAAACAGGCTCTGACAAATTCTATCTTGATATCACTCACAAAGACCCTGAGTTTGTCAGAAACAGATTCCCTATGATAAATGAAAAGCTTCTCGAAGCAGGTTATGATATGACCAAGGATATGATACCTATTTTCCCTTGTCATCATTACCTTATGGGCGGCATAAATGTTGATACATATGCAAGAACTAACATTGACAGGCTTTATGCCTGCGGTGAATGTTCACATACAGGGGTTCATGGCAATAACAGACTTGCAAGCAATTCCCTTCTTGAAGCTTTGGTATTTTCAAGACGTGCTGCGGCTGACATCAATGAGAAGATAAAATCTGACAGTGTTGACCTTGAAACATACGATTTCAAGATAGACAATGAAGCCCCGCACATTCCTCATGGCATAAGAACAGAGATAAGAGATATAATGCAGCGTGCATATTTCGTTATCCCTGATAAGGAGGCTTTGCCGCCTGATCTTGAAGAAGTAACAAAGCTAAAAAATTTCCTTTGTGACGGTAATTTCAAAATAGACAGAGATTATGTTGAGGCAAGGTCTCTTACAACTGTCGCTTATATCGTATTAAAGGACGCTATCGAAAAGCTCAAATCCAAAGAAAAAATGGAGGAAAACAAATGAGATTAATGCAGTTTCAGATCGATGATATCATTAAAACAGCTCTGCTGGAGGATATCAACTATATAGACGTTACAACGGATTATCTTGTTGACGAAAATTCAGTTTCAACAGCAAAGTATGTTTCAAAGGACGAAGGCGTTCTTTGTGGAATTGATGTGGCAATGAGAGTTTTTCAGCTTCTTGACAGCAATGTTAAATGTGAGATATTTATCCATGACGGTGAAAAAGTCAAGAAAGGCGACATTATCGCAAGAATAACAGGCTCAACAAGAGCCTTGCTCAAAGGCGAAAGAACGGCACTGAATATCGTTCAGCATATGTCAGGCGTTGCAACTGCAACAAACAGATGCGTTGAGCTTGTAAAGGGTACAAAGGCGTCTGTTGCGGATACAAGAAAAACGCTTCCAGGTCTTAGAGTTTTGCAGAAATATGCAGTTACAGTAGGCGGTGGAAAAAACCACAGATACAATCTTTCAGATTGCGCAATGCTAAAAGACACTCACCTTGACGCATATGGTAGCATGACAGGCGCAGTAAACGCTCTCAGAGAAAAAATGGGGCATACTGTCAAGATAGAAGTTGAAGTCGGAAACCTTGAAGAACTCAAAGAAGCTCTTACACTTGGCGTTGAGATAATCATGCTTGACAATATGACAAATGAAGATATGGCAAAGGCTGTTGAAATGACAAATGGCAAAGCACTTTTAGAAGCTTCAGGAAACGTGACCTCTGAAACAATCCGTGCAATAGCTGAAACGGGCGTTGATATCATTTCTATCGGTGCTATCACACACTCAGTCAAGGCGTTTGACATTTCAATGAAAATGGAAAAGTAAGATAAATCAAAAGCCGACACCATATTTAGGTGTTGGCTTTTATGCTTAAATGGGGGAAAAATATGCGTTATTACAAAAGATCTTATGTGCATTACAGCAAATCAGCAATGAAAATAATAGCGTTAGTTTTCATGTTGGTTGGCGTGACATTTCTTGCAGTTGGAATAGGTTTTGCAATACACCAAACTCAACTCAAAAACAGATGTACTCTTGAAGTCAATGCTATAATATCAGACATTCTCAGCAAAGATGAACGACATGAGAACGATGACGGACACGTATCATATAGCACAGTTTACACACCAGTGTATTCATATAACGTTGACGGACAGCTCTACACCACTCACAGCAATACATATTCCAGCAACATCAGATACAGAAGAGGACAAACGATCCAGATATTCTGTGACCCTGACGACCCTGAAACGTTTTATGCACCAAATGATACAACCAATACCATATTAACAGTTGTTTTCTGTGGATTAGGCGGGCTGTTTGCGATTATAGCAATAGTGCTTATCATAGTGCTTATACATATAAAGAAAAAGCAGAAATCCGGAAAAAATTTTGCAGAAAATGAATTATACGAAGAAAATAATTATCCATACGACGAATAATTCTGAGAGGAGGAATTTTTATGGCAAGCATTATGGACGGTGAAAGACAATTTCACATCAGAACTATCCCTGATGAAGTGGGCAGATATGTTATTATGCCGGGTGACCCTGGAAGAGTGCCAAAAATAGCGGCACTTCTTGATGACGCAAAGCAGGTGGCTCAAAACAGAGAATACAATGTTTATACAGGCTATCTTGACGGTGAAAAGGTAACTGTGTGCTCGACCGGTATCGGAGGACCATCTGCGGCAATTGCAGTGGAGGAACTGGTAAAGTGCGGTGCAGACACATTTATTCGTATCGGTACAAGTGGAGGAATGGATCTTTCCGTTAGCGGCGGCGACCTTGTTATAGCTTCGGCGGCTGTCCGTGGCGAAGGTACGTCAAAAGAATATCTCCCCGAGGGCTACCCTGCTGTAGCAGATTTCACTGTAACAACTGCCCTTGCAAAAGCTGCGGCTGAACTGTCAGAAGATAAGCTTGGCAAGCGTTATCATGTGGGCGTTGTCCACAGCAAGGACAGCTTTTATGGAGAAGTAGAGCCTGACTCAATGCCAGTGAGCGGCGATATAAATTACCGCTGGGACGCATATTTAAGGTGCGGCTGTATGACTTCCGAAATGGAATGTGCCGCAGTTTTCTCAGTAGGTATCACAAGACACGTCCGCTGTGGAGCTGTTATAACAGCTATATGGAACGTGGAGCGTTCAAAGGCAGACCTTGAAGACAATGTGAGCGACGACACCACAAGAGGTATCCACTGTGCGGTGAACGCTGTGAAAATACTGATAGAACAGGATAAAAAGTGATAAAAAGCCGCTGTGACTTTTATTGTCATAGCGGCTTAAATTATTTTATTCTTATTCCAAGGAGCATTGAAAGCTCCACAGCTTGATTGGCTGAAAAAACAGCGTTTCGGAGTTCTCTGAATGTATCAGAAACGCGCAGTCCACTTACAAGACAGGTAGAAAAATCAACGCCGCCGAGAGCCGTTCTGAAAAATGATGTGCTGAGATATTTACTTCCGCTTGTCTTAAACGCTTTGAGATTGCAGGAAACAAGCTCAGCCGAGGACATATCACTGTTTTTCACCTGGGTTTCAGACAGCTTGCACTTATCAAATATGGCATATCCGCAGTTTGAAGATTCAAAGGCTACACCTTGAATGGAGCAATCCTTGAACTCTGCGCCAACGAGCTTGCAGGAGCGGAACTCACATCTGCTGAGGTAGGATGAGTCCAGTGATGAATTTGACAGATCGCAGGATATGAACGTCACATCAACGAATGAGGAACGCTCAAAATCGCAATCTGTAAAGGTGCAGTTTTCAAACATACAGTTTATAAATGACAGGCAGGAGAGATCTTCGCTTTCAAGATATTCTCCGCTAAATTTACAGCCTGAAATATCGCTGTCAGTGCGTTTTGCAGTACGTTTGACTTCGTTAAGGTCGCACAATGGAAGGTCTTGCATCTTATTCACAGCTTTCCTCCCAATTGTCAGAAAAATCAAAATCATCTGGAAACTGCTCTGCTATAACTGTCTTTGAAAACTGTGAAGCAGTTTCTATAAGCTCTTTGCCTCTTCCCGTCCATGTGAGCAAGTCTGCATCTATATCGACGGCCTGAAATGCAGTTTCAAGGCTTATAGATCTGAGGTCGGCAGCAATGAACTGAGGCTTTGAAATAATTCTCCAGATAAATGGCTGAGCACAAATGAACCTTTCGATATATTCAAGGTCTATATTCTTTCTGTATTTTGAGATAAGCTGACCCCTTGTGACTTTAGGTGAATGAAACCTAAACCACATCACTGAGAACGGGTTAAAGCTCTGCACTGCAAATTCACCTTTGTATTTCTTCATCATATGGTCAAGTCGGCTTTCAAGCTCTCCAAACAGCGCACCGCCTTTAAGCTCAATAAGAAGTGGCACTTTGCCGTCAACAGTTTTCAGCACCTCAGACAGCAGCGGTATCTTTTCATCACTGTTTTTAAGTTTAAAGGCAGAAAGCTGTTCATATGTGTAATCAAACACCTTGCCCTCAATGCCGCACATTCTCATAAGGTCATTGTCATGGAAAACCACAATGCGGCAATCCTTTGTTAGACGTACATCAAGCTCGATAGAAAGACATTTTTCAACCGCAAGCCTGAATGCAGTAAGAGAATTTTCAGGAACAAGATCTGAGTGAAGACCTCTGTGAGCAATATATTTGCCAAAATCCATATGGGATACCTCTTTTCGTATTAAAGTCATTTATATTATACTCTCCCAGGCTTAGATTGTCAACTGTATCACGCTGGATAATATATATTTCATTCACAGAAAGTTTAAGAATTATCACACAGTATCATCACAATAATAAGATATAATTAAACCTATGTTATGCAGAGGATTTTCTCTCAAAGGAAAGGACAATTATTATGATAAAGAAATTAGCCGCTGTTACAGCAGCTCTCACAATAGCTATTTGCAGCTTTACTTCATGCAGCAAAAATAACGACAGCTCATCAACCGTATCTTCCACAGTGGATTCTTCTGTTTCAGCTGTTGACAGCACAACTGAAAAACAGACACCTGAGCCGTCCCTTACAATTGACGGCAAGTCCATTGATACTAAGGACTTTATCGTTTGCACCATTGA
>OCPU01002964.1_pt1 | contig 9979 bp, 8 predicted proteins | sample 1538661 | NCBI WGS metagenome assembly OCPU01 (sample SAMN04571716, study PRJEB22368) | human gut metagenome | biome: human gut; material: stool | host: Homo sapiens | place: Luxembourg | collected 2012-10-19
TGTAGATGTATGGAGCCATTTTAGGGTTCCATCTTCTTGTCTGATGTCCGAAATGAACACCTGCCTCTAAAAGCTGCTTCATTGAAATAACGCTCATGTCTTTTCTCCTTTTTGGTTAAATTCTTCCGCACAGGTCGCCTTCTCTCTGGACCCATCCTCACACCGTAGGGCACCATCCTTATAGAATCGCCGTGCGTGCTTATTTTTGCAACTTCTGAATTATAGCATAGAAAATCCCCTTATGTAAAGGGGATTTTTCCAATTTTTTTCTGTTTTTCAGCGGTTTCCGGCAGACTTCAGAAGCTCCAGCTCTTTTTCGGTGAGTGAACGATATTTTCCTGTCGGAAGATCTGAAGGAAGCTCCAGCGGCCCCATGGATAGTCTTTCCAAATAAGTTACTTTTTTTCCCAGTGCCTCCATCATCCGTTTTACCTGATGGAATTTTCCCTCGTGGATGGTAAGTCGGATCTCAGATTCCCAGTTCTTACCGGCTTCTGCAGATTCTGTACCGGACTCCCAGGTAGAAAGGATCTCCAGCCTTGCCGGTCGTGTGAGATTTTTTTCCCCGATATCCACGCCTTCTGCCAGCTTCACGACATCTTCTTCTGTCACTTTCCCGGATACTTTTGCATAGTAGGTCTTATCCACATGCTTTTTCGGAGAAAGAAGCTCGTGTGCCAGAGGACCGTCATCTGTGATCAGAAGAAAGCCTTCTGTATCTTTATCCAGGCGTCCCACCGGAAAAAGACCCTTTCTTCTGTCTTTCTCTTCAATGTAGTCAAGAACCGTTTTATCTCTGAAGTCCTCCGTTGCGCTGACACAGCCTGCCGGCTTGTTAAAAAGATAGTATACATATTCCGGTGCAGCATGGATCTCCTGCCCGTTCATAACCACCTGATCTTCTTTTGTTACTTTCAGTTCCGGTTTCTTCACAGATTTCCCGTTAACCTGCACCTGACCCTTCTGTATGTATTTTTTTACTTCGCTTCGTGTACCTGCGCCGGCATCTGCCAGAAATTTATCCAGCCGGACTGGTTTTTCCATTAATCATTTACCTCCCATTCTGTTACATGGGCTGCCTTTGCATCTGCTCTGATGAAATCCGGGATCTCACCGGCAAATGTCATATAAAGTCCGGAATCCCCGCCGGTGCTCTCTTGTCCTTCCAGAACCACTTCCATTGTGGCATCTGCATTCCAGATAGTCCATCCGTTTACCAGCTGTGATGGACGGATACATTTTTTCAGGGCTTCCAGCTGTTCCTTTTTATTGTAACGGACTTTATAACCGTTATCTGTTTCTTCAAGATCCGAAATGGGCTCAGTGTCGGAAAAAGCTTCATCATCTTCGCCGGCAGCTTCGGAGCTGAAGTAATAAACATCAATATACTCAACAGACAGCTCATCCATAGAAAGAGGATATCCTGTTTCTTCCAAAATTGCAAGTGTTCTCTTATATGACGGATACACCAGAACGGATGTGGACACATTCTCTCCTTCCTGAACAGCCGGTACATTCATTCCCCATTCATCCATGTAGCCTTCTGACGGAATTCCCGTATAATCGAACATCAGCATTGCACATGGCTGGTCTTTTACTGTCTGACCGCCGTTTTCCAGAATGTCCTTTCTCAACGCCTCTGCCAGCGCCTGACGCTTCTCTGCATTTTTCTCAAATAATGTTTGAATATCTCCGTCACAGAAAATACCGGTGACCTCTTTCAGATACTGTTTGTCCAGCTGAAAAAATGAATATCTGTCTTCTTTCCATGTCTGCTCATCATACAGGGCTTCCATAAGATTCTGTGCCTGTGCAGAGGATACAATATAGCCTCTGCATACACTGAATCCCTGTTTATTTATGTAGCGCACATACATGCGCCTTCCTGATTTTTTTCCTTTTTCATTCTGAAGCCTGATATCCATCAGACTGTTATATAATGCTTTACTTTTCATTACCGGCTGATCCAGCAGACCAGAACTATTGTCTGAGGTAGCAGTATACCGGATCTTATAGATTCCGTTTTCTTTTTTTTCCACATTGCAAAGCTGCTCTGCATATGAGAGATTGCTTACATTTATCACAACTCCCTGAAGATTGTCATAAGCCGGAAAATAACTGTCATATCCCAGAAGATCCATTTTCATGGTCAGCGCACAGATTGCCACAACACCTCCAAGGATCATAAGCTGCACTTTTCTGCGGAAAAATCTGCGAAAATCCATTTCATAGATCACTTCCAGAATTCCATGGACCAGGATCGTTCCCAGTATCATTCCGAAGATCCACCATGCTGTTTTGGATGAATCTTCCGGAATCATATAAAAGATCAGACCGATCCCCAGTCCGGATGGTATTGTGATCAGGGCACTTAAGACCGGCTCCATCCAGGTATATACCAGAGCTTTTCCGGTATTCTCTGACCCTCGTCTGCAAAATGCCATCCAGGAAAGTGCTGCCATGATAAACAGCGTAAGGATCAGTATCAGCAACTGCTTTCCAAAGCTTCCGCTGCTGTATCTATCTATAAAGCTTACGATCACCATAAGAGGAGATCCCAGATTCCGCACTGCTGCCAGAATTCCGTAACTGCCCTCGTACCAGGTATCAAAAAATAAATGTCCGCTTAACTGCAGCATCACTGCCAGAACGATACTGTAGGTAAACAGCCCTGCCCATGCAAGTGCTCCCATCAACATGGTACCGGTGCAGGCGATCACCAGCACTGTGGAAAAATACACCAGAAGATACATCAGGAGATGGAGCACCAGCAGGATCAGTGCCTTTTTCATAATGGAAAGGCTGTAATATCCTCTGGCTGCCCCGATGCATACCGCAGCAAATTCCATGATCACATATGGCACCAGATAATAAAGAACAGCCAACAATACTCTGTGCAGAAACAGTGCACTTCGCTTTACCGGAAGGCTGTGATAGAAATCCACTTTTCTCGGGGAATACAGATACCAGAAGCCGCTTACTGCTGCAAAAAATGCGGTTACCGCAGCCACAGCTGCTCCCATTGTGAGAAAGTCACTGCTCCACAGGCTGGAATACAGATAGGAAAGCTGACTCTGAGTATAACTGCGCTCATTCCATTTTCCCATCAGAATAAGTTCCGCTACCGGAAATGCAAGGAGAAATGCGATCATGGCAAATGCCGGGATCCATCTTTGTCCTTTAGAAGAGGATTTCATATACTCACTGGAATAAATTTTTGACTTCATAGCCTGCCACCTCCGTTTCGCTGATAAATATTTCTTCCAGAGTCAGTGGGAGCACTTCGCAGAAAAGAGGATTTTTTGCCTGTATCTTCTCCATGATCTCTCTTCTTGTTCCCCTTGCAGTAATAAGCAGCAGGGAGCCCTGATGCTCTGTTTTTAAAATATCCAGCTCTTTCTTTAATTCTTCTTCTTTCTTTTTGTCAGTAAGTACACACTGGATCTTATGGATGTGGAATTTCATATCCTCCAGATCTCTGGAAAGGAGAATTCCTCCCTGATGAAGAAGCCCGATGTGATCGCAGATATCTTCCAGCTCACGGAGATTATGGGAAGCGATCACCGGCGTAAATTCACGACTCATGATCTCCGATGCAAAAATACTTTTTACTGCCTGGCGCATTACCGGGTCCAGGCCATCAAAGGTTTCATCACAAAACAGATATTTCGTTCCTGTACTGATTCCCAGGATCACCAGAAGCTGTTTCTTCATTCCCTTGGAAAAAGTACTGATTTTTCGTTTTCCATCCAGATGAAACTGCTTCATCATTGTCTCAAAACGCGCCTGCTGAAATCCCGGATAAATACAACGGTAAAATTCTGCCATGTCCAGAGCATTGTAATTTGCTGGAATATATGCATCGTCCGGGATGTAGAAAAAATGCTCTTTGATCCTTTCATTTTCAAAAACCGGTTCTTCATCCATCAGCACCTCTCCTCTGTCCTGACGGATGATCCCGGCCATGATACGGAGCAGAGTACTTTTTCCCGCACCGTTGGAACCGATCAGTCCAAAAACCTCCCGTTCCCCGATGTCCATGGTTACCTTATTTACTGCCTGTATTTTGCCAAAAGCTTTGCTGCAGTTTTTTATCTCAATCATTGTTTCCCTCCTTATAGCATGAGCAGATCACACCGATCATTTCTTCCTCCCCTACTCCCAGAGCCATTCCCTTTTCTGTGATCTTTTTCAGCTCACTTAAGGTTTCTTCCATACCGATCTGCCTGATCCTGCTGCTGTCTGTGACAAAACTGCCTTTTCCCTTCACCGGACAGATCAGCCCCTGCTGCTCCAGTTCCATATATGCCCGCTGGATGGTATTGGGATTGATGGATAATTCCACGGCCAACTGCCGCACAGACGGCATCTTGGAAGATGGCTCCACAGCTCCTGACAGGATCAGCATCCGGAATTTCTCTACGATCTGCTCGTAAATGGGACGTCTGTCCTGATAGTCCAAGAATAACATACGACGCTCCTTTCTCTGTAATCTGTGTGTTAAGTGTATTAATTCTTTTAATACACTTATGATAGCACGTGATACAAAGGTACGCAAGAAATGGTCTCTTAAATAAATATAAAATCTATATAAATTTACCGGCAGCAAAAGATTCCGGCATATTTTTACAAAAAAATCTGTAATGGCATCCTTATACTATGATTCCACTACAGATTCTCTGTAAAGCAAATATTCATCTATCACTCTGCCTGATCCAGTAACAGGCAGACCTTCGTGATCCACATTGGATCAGACAGCCCGGTAGCCACGTTTTTCTCCCCGGCGTGCAAAATACTGATATCCTCCGATCATCGCTGCCGCAAAAACACCATAGATCATCAGAAGACTTCCTGCTCCGGCTTTTTCCACCAGAGTCTGGGCGTATTCACTGAAAATAAGTATCCAGGTATTGGCTCCGATGTGCATCAGCACGCTGGTCCACTTATTACCGCCCATCTCCAGAAACCACGCAAAAATCCCTCCCAGAACAAACGCATACACAGCCTGCAGGACATTTCCGTGATAAATTCCGAAAAACGCCGCAGAGATCACAGCGGAAACCAGCACTGAAAAGTGATCTCGAAGTCGCAGATAGATCAGCCAGCGAAAGATCATTTCTTCTGCAACAGGTGCTATAATCCCCATCCAGAAGATCATCATAAATAAACTCTTTCCTGATGTGATCTTCGTCATCGTCTCTCCATAGCTGGATGAGATCCAGTTCTGCAGGATCGCCACCAGCACATTGGCATACTGGGCAAATCCGGCTCCAGCAGCAAGAAGAAGCAGCATTTCAGGAATAGATAGCCTTTGTTCCTCAACGGAAGTTAAACCGCCGATCAGCCTTCCTATACGATCCTTCCGGTAAAAATATACTGCCGGAAACATAACCAACACTCCGGTAAATCCGGTGATCACCAACGTATAACTATAGTACCTTTCCTGTGCGTTGCCGACATGCCCTGCCAGCCAGAGAAGCACGGCGCTTCCGAGGATCTGTCCGATAAGATAATGGATTCCTGCCGGATAAAGCTCCCTCCACACTATTTGAAAAATATTCTGTCTATGCAGAGGGGTCAGACGAAAAAATTCAGAAGTTCATCTGCGGAAGCTACGATCTGAAGAGGCTGTGCCTTTTCCAGTTCTTCTCTGCTTCCATATCCGTAAGATACAGCCACACACTGGATCCCGCATCGTCTGGCTCCGAGAATGTCATGTTCTCTGTCACCCACCATGATCACCTGGTCACGGTGGTCAGAAAGGCGCATTCTTTCCAGAGCTTCCTCGATCACCTGAGATTTGGTTACTTTCGGTCCATTGAGGTCCGTCCCGGCGATCACCTCAAAATACCGACTCAGATTAAAATGGTCCATGATCTGTGTTACGTAAAAGGTCGGTTTCGCAGACGCCACAGCCAGTCTGTAGCCACGACGTTTCAGTTCTGCCAGAGTGTTTTCCACGCCGGGATAAACGGTGTTCTCATACATTCCTTTTTCTGAATACCGTTCTCTGTAATATTCGATTCCCTTCTGCGCTGTCTCTTTATCAAATCCCGCATATTTCATAAACTGTTCCAGAAGCGGCGGACCCACAAAAACCTTCAATGGCTCCAGCTCCGGTGCCGAAACTCCAAGCTTCTCCAGTGCATACTGTACAGATTTCGTAATCCCCTCTCCGGATTCTGTCAGTGTTCCGTCCAGATCAAAAAAGATTGCCTTATACATAAATTCCTCCTGTTGTATAAAATAATCAGTAAGTATGCCTATTGTATCACTGTTTTTCTGGTAAGTCCATGGTTTCATAGTACAGCTTCCCGGATTTCACAAAACCCATGAGTTCTGCTTTCCAGGGATTTCTGCTTTTTTTCGGTAATTCCGCCAGAAGCTTTTTTCCCTGCCAGTAAAAATCACATTCTTTTCCATTGATCCGAAATGAAAGGATCTGGAACGGAATATCCGGACTGATTTCTATCCGGATCCTGTTACCGTCTGTTTTCATTCGGATCACCGGTTTTTGCTCTTTTTCTTTTTTCCTATCCGACGTTCCTGTTGGTTCTGTCCGATAGTAAGATAATGCCGGATTTTGCTTCTTCTCACTCCTTGATGCATCTGTCACTGACTTTCGAACTGGTTTTTGAGTCAACGTTACAGATGGACTTGCTGTCACTGTCTGTATGGGGATCGGTTGTTCAGTCAGTATTGGCAGTTTTGTTGGTATCGGCGTTTCCGTCAGTTTTTCCGCAGGTGTATCAGCTATCTCTACTTCTGCCGCAGTATTTCCATTTTCCATAAAGCTTTCTTCCTGAGAACGTACTTCATCTGTCTGAAAATCTAAATTCCATTGTGCAGACTCCTCCTGATCATTCTCTGATTCTGCCCAGGCAGCGGAATACTCCTCAGTATTTCCTTCTTCTCTGTTCCAATTACTATCATCACTTCCTTCTCCTGCATAGCTTTCTTCCCAGTCTTCCGGCAGCTGTCCGGTTCCTTCTCCCACATTCATATCAAATCCGCCGGTATCAAAACTATCCATTCCTGACACATCAAATCCATAGACAGCAATGGAAGGGATCATCCAGCTGCATAAGACCAGCAGAAACAAAACAATAAAACAGGTTTTCCTACTAGGAAATTTCATTTCTTTTGGTTTTTTCTGATCACTTTCTCTTCTTTTTCTCATTGATCTCCTCCCAAAGCTGCAGATTTCTGCTTTCACTGTCATCCAGTAATTCCGCTTTTTCTTTCTCTTTATAATCTTCCCACAACTTTCTGCTGGCCTCTTTCTGACCGGTCCGAATAAGAAACATCCCATATTCCCCGTAGGCCACAGGATATTCTGCATCATACAGAAGAAGATTTTCATAATATAAAGCCGCTTTTTCCGGTTCGCACAAAAGCTCCGCATTCCATGCCAGCAATAGCTCAATACGACGCTGCTGTTCTTTTTCCCCATAATTTCTACTTAACCTCTGGAGTCTCTTTTCCGCTGCCATACAGCACTTTTCCCGATCTTTTGAGTCTTCCGGATACTGTCTGGCTTCGTAATACAAATCTGTTACTTCTGAGATCGCCACAGAAAATTCTTCCGTTTTCAGCAATCCTGCTATCAAGATCAGTGTTCCTATCAGAATCCCTGCAGCTGCCGCTTCCAGAAATCGTTTTCTCCAGGTGATCATCCGATATCTGTTTTCCAGCTTTTGGATTTTCTTCTGAACCACTGACATATCCGAATATCTGTATTTTTCCTGTTTTCTGGTACATCGGAACAGAAGCCAGAAAAAATCCGGATATAAAATCCACTGCCATTTCTTTTTTCCGCAAAGCTTTTCCAGGGTCTTCCCCAGAGCATAAATATCACTTCCCGGTCTTAAGTAGCCCTGATACTGCTCCGGCGCCGCATAGCCTTTCGTTCCTTCACAGATCTGTTTTCTTTTTCCATGATCGAACATGGCACTTCCAAGATCTATCAGATACAGATGCCCGGTTTCTGAAAACATAAGATTATCCGGTTTCAGGTCCCCGAAACAGACCGATGGCTTCCGACTGTGAAGATATTCCAATACTCTGGCAATCTCCTTTCCCAGAGCAAGGATTTCCCGTAAAGAAAACCGTTTTCCTGAACGGAGAAGTTCTCCCAGCGACTGACCCTTGATATATTCCATGATCAGATAACAGTACTCCCCTGTTTCCACATAATCGATAATCTTCGGTATTGCAGGATATTCCAGATGCTGCATGAGTCTGGCTTCTTTTTTCTTTGCGATCGGTATCTCTTTCACTGCACGGCAGATACCAAGCTCCATATCTTTTGCCAGATAAAGGCTTCCACCTCCGCCATGTCCAATTTGTTCTACAATGCAATAACGTTCTTTCAGAACATTTCCGATCAGACAGATCACCTTCCTCTCATTTCTGTCAGACAATATTTATGCTTACATTTCTTATTGATTTGGGATAATCCGGTGAATTCCGGTTTGAAAAAAATCAGATAACTTATAGTCAGACAGAAATTCGTGATCTGCCCTCGTTTAGGATAAGTCCTATTATAGCACGTCCTGTTCTTTTTGCAAAGAACTTTCTATATAAAAAAGTCCGCCGGATATAGCAGACAAAAAATGTCCCTTTATCCGGCGGGCCGTCATCATTCATAGTGTTTGTATCTGTAAAGCTATACCTTACATACGATCCGGTGCAGAGAATCCAAGAAGATCGATGCTTGTTTCAAGTACTCTTCTTGTAAGCTGGAGCAGCTGAAGGAAGGATTCCTTCTGTGCCTGATCCTCTTCGCTTAAGATCTTGGTCTCATGGTAAAAGCTGTTAAATGCATTGGATACCTCATAGATATATGCACAGATCTTATGTGGTGCTTTTTCTTCAAAAGCGTTCTCAACCATTGCCGCAAAGCCGGAAAGCTGAAGCATCAGGTTCTTCTCACTGGCATTGACTGCCGGAAGGATCTTACCTGTACTTAAATCTCCTCCCTCCTGTACATAACGGTTCAGGATCGACTTAATACGAACGATAGTATAAAGGATATACGGACCTGTATTTCCCTCAAAGGATGTAAAGCGGTCAACATCAAAGATGTAATCCTTGGTCGCCTGGTTGGAAAGATCTCCGTATTTGATTGCGGAAAGTCCTACGATCTTGGCAGTATCCTTTGCATCTTTATCTTTTACACTGCGATTCTCCACGATCTTACGATACATTTCCTCATCAATATCTGCGATCAGGTTCTCCAGACGCATAACACCGCCTTCTCTTGTCTTAAACGGTTTACCGTCTTTTCCATTCATGGTACCGAAACCAAGGAAGGAAAGCTTGGTCTCCAGATTTACAAGACCGGTTTTTCTTGCGCAGCGGAATACCTGGATAAAATGCAGCTCCTGACGCTTGTCAACAACATAAAGGATCTCATCCGGCTGAAAGAGTTTCATACGCTCTACGATAGTAGCAAGGTCTGTGGTTGTATAGAGAGAAGCTCCGTCTGATTTCAGAAGCATACATGGAGGAATCTCCTTGGTATCACTCTCTTCTTTTACATCTACAACAAGAGCGCCCTGATCCTCATAGGCAAATCCTCGCTTCTTCATATCCTCTACCATATCCGGAATGTATGGCTGTGCATCGGATTCTTTTTTCCAGAGGTCAAAATCTACGTTCAGATTCGCGTAGTTTCTCTTAAGGTCTGTTACAGATACATTCATGATGTGGTTCCAGAGAGCCATGTATCCGGGTTTACCCTGCTGAAGAAGGTGGGTTGCCTCCAGTGCCTCATTACGGTAAGCCTCATCCTCTTTTGACTTCCCACTGGCACATGGATAGATCTCTTCCAGCTCGCTGATAGTAAACGGTGCTTCTGCCGGATATTCACCGGTAAAGCTGTCATCAAAATATACCAGCTCCGGTTTTCGGTGTTTCAGCTCAGTGATGATCAGTCCCATCTGAAGGCCCCAGTCTCCAAGATGTACATCACCGA
>OCPU01002966.1_pt1 | contig 9978 bp, 9 predicted proteins | sample 1538661 | NCBI WGS metagenome assembly OCPU01 (sample SAMN04571716, study PRJEB22368) | human gut metagenome | biome: human gut; material: stool | host: Homo sapiens | place: Luxembourg | collected 2012-10-19
GACTTTGACTACTTTCATTCTCTTTTTGCGAAACCACTAATTGATTTTTCTTTTTATCCAACTCTATAAAGGCATTAGCCAACTCTAGTTTTATATTATTCAACTCAAGGGCTTGCTTATTCATTTCATTTTTGGTTTTTTGCCTGTACAGCAAATAGAGTAATGTGATAGCTATACCAAAAATCAAACATATACAAATTATAATCATATACTTTTGCTGAGTGAGTTCCAATTGATGATTCTTTTCTTTAAGTCTCAAATTATTAAATTTCTTTTCTACTTCCAGTATTTTTGTATTATTCTGTAGTATAGTAATGGAATCACTAAAAGATTTACAACTTTCGAGATACTTAAGTGCTTCTTTATAGTTACCTTCCGCTTTAGTTACCTGATAAAAAGCCCGCTCTATACCATATTCATATTCAGAGTTATCTAAAGGCAGTGTAGACAAAAGCTCACGAGCTTTTAAAATATCACCAACTTGCAGATATAGTTTGATCAGACAGAATGTATTATACAATTCATTTTCCTTATCCAAAGATGTTGATTTAAGGAAATGATATTCTGCTTTAGAATATTGATTCATTGCCAAATAAATGTTACCCAAAGCATTATCTAGAGAAGATCTAACCTCATTATCATGCAACTGCTGGGCAATAGAATCTGCTATTCCCATATATTTTAATGCACATTCCAAAGAATCGAAAAAGGCCCATTCACGAGCTATATTTCGCAAAGCAAATACATGACTTTTGATATTACCCGCTTTCTTAAATAGTCCTTGTGCTTCCTCATATTGATGTCTGGTCTCCTTTTGCATATCCCTAAAATCATATAGATCGGCTATATACGTACATATATAGCCTGCTTCATTATATAGTTCTTTCTCTTTTGCGATTGCCAATACTTCTGCATAAATGCTCATTGCCTTATCATATTCCCCATCAGCCACTAGAGAGCGCCCCCAAAATAACCCTATATCTACTTGATCTTTAGTTATTCCATATTTAATCAGCCAAGAATATGCATGATCGAAATAGTAAGAAGGAGGAAGAGACGTATTCAATTTGTCAGCAGCTTTGCCAGCTATCAAGCACCAACGCACTAAATCTTCCTTATCCAGTTTATCAGGATAAGGAATACTTTGTATAATACGAAAAGCACTATCCGGATTGTCTTTGAGTATTCGCTCTGCAGCATTTAACGGAGTAGACACTGATTGTTGCCGTCTACAAGCTACAAAAAATAATATTAGCACTAGTGTTAACACATATGATAAATGTTTCATTATTATAGTTTTGTTATATGAATAAAAAAACAAACAAGTAAGTTAAACGAGGGGATAAAAAATTCTTTTCCCATTTTTTCCGTTGAACCCTTGAAAACACAGATAGTATCAATATGTGCAATAATTATTTTTTCAGTTTCAAAAGTATTATGCTGTCTTGTAAAGATATGAATTATTTCTTAAACTACAAATAACCCTGTTGCATATTTTAAAATTAAAAATGTGAATCAGTAGTTGAATCAAAATTATACTGAAATGATTCAAATCAGTAAGACATGAACACAAACTCTATAACATAACCGATAGAACTATATACATCTAGATATCAATAACTTATAGTTTCCTGTTATTTCCTTAAATGGAAACTGTCGTTTCCCGGTGAGGGAACGGACGTTTCCTCCGAGGAAACTAACGCTTGCTGCGGGAATACACAATTATAAGTAGCAAAGATATATAATATTAAGCAGCATCTACACAATATAAATAGCAACTACATGATATAAGCAGGAGACTTTCCCAAACAACGACCGGTGAGATTTACCTGAAAGCACGATTGTAAATGCGAACGGTATCGTACCAGATGGAAAAGCTGTCATTACTAAAAATGAAAGTGACATCTGTGCTTGGTAACGGAAGGGATGGTACTTTATATTACTATGGGAGAAGTTTGAACGGACGACTGCAGGAACCTGACATACAACAGTACATACAGGAACACAATCGCAGCGGTCATCTCAATTAACCCGTTCCTGAAGGAAGAAAACCGCTGTTTAAGGAAGCATTAAATCATTTACAGGTCAAGAATGAATGAGTTATCAGCTATTAAAGGCTGATTTCTCAATTATTAATAACTGGGAGATCAATCATTAATAGTTGACACTTCAGATATTAACATCCTGTGATTCAAAAGATAATATCAAACAAATGACGGACAATGATATATGAAAGAGTGAGAGCAACCACTTGCTCTCACACCTGCTACCACACTTGCTGCCATACCGAAAACCACGATGAACAAAGGCATACAGACAATTTGTTAGAGCATGAGAGCAAAAACGGTGTATAATTAGTGTTGGCTAAATCCCGCTGAATTCAAGTTATAAATGCGACAGTTTGGTTTGAATCTAGTATAGACATATTATTTTAGAGAGAAGCCGATGAAAAAAACTCTTCATCTTGCTTCTCCCTTGGGACAAAGTTTCTATGCTAAGTTTAATTTATCAATGCAATCTGACAGATTCTAGTATTAATTTGAGAGCTTGCAGCATACATGGTAGCATCTGTCTTAGTAATCCTCCTCCTTATTAATCTTATACACCAAAATGTTTGCTATCGTTTTTATTTCTTCTAACTGAGGTCATACTAGCAATAGTTTCTAACTGAGATAATACTAACCATAGCTGATAACTGATAAAACCCTAGCATACCAAAAGAACTGTATAACAACAGTTACCACATACATAGCACTATACAGCGCTACAGACAAATAGAAATCATGAAATCCAACCCCGACCATCAAAGCTATCGTACGACAAATTATAAACAAAAGTTCCAAAATCAACGCCATCCGTTGCTTTCCCAACAAATTGGGAACAGAAATGAATGAAAGACTAAGAAACCAAGCCATCAACACAGGCAAAAGCAACTGCATATATCCGGCTGACTCTTCCCAGTCATCACCCAAAAACAGCTTCACAGCCGGAGGAATCAAAAAGAAGGCAAAAATAATGGCAGGAAGTAACCACCGAAATATTTTACTCAAGAGATTTCTAAAAAGACTAGATACAGAAAGTTTCTGTTTGATGTATGAGGTCAGCTCGCCCGAAATGACCTGCTCTAATGACGATGCCCATAACTTTACCGGAGCGACTCCGAGTGTCAGAGCCATTGAAAGAAAACCTATCTTTTCCATACTGAAATACCCTGCCAACACCAATATGGGCAAACTGACCGACAAAGCATTCACTAATGAAAGGGGGAGCATGAAATAAGGAAAATGTCTGAACCGATAAGCCATCTCCCATATCTCCCGCCAATGGATATAATAGATGCCGCTATATAATCTCTTTTGAGTGATACAACTGCCAATGCCGACTAGATATCCTATGATATCAGCCCAAAGCAGTCCATTCACACACGGATGGATATAACCTAAAAGTGCTTTCAGGCTGTTGGCAGACAAACTCTGTACTATACCATAGCGAGCTATCAGTGAAAGTCGACTATTAAAGTTAAACCAATAGGAACATGACGCAGATAATGCAGACACGAAAATATACAGAGGCAGTAACCGGATATGCTCAAAAAACAAGAAAGGCGACAATATCAAAACACATACAGCAATATTTATCATGCAACAAAGTTGGAAAGCAGTCGTCGCCTCTCTCCTTGTTTTACCCAACAGAATAACCAGTTCATATCGCCCGTTGGCTAAAAGAGTCAATAAGGCTGCGAGTTGAAGAAAGAAAGAGAAACGTCCCAAATCTTCAACAGAGTATAGGCGCGCCAGTAAAACAAATGTCAGTAAAGTAAGCGACTGTGAGAATACATTGGCAGAAAGTAGCCGAATACTGTTACTATAGAAAGAAGATGCCGGTCGATATATCATGTTCTATTCATCTCTAAATCAAATCCAATGTGATACATTTCACTCTATTTTACGGAAAAAGCACTTTTGCCCTTCACCCATTTTTTCGGGAGAATAAAGCACGCAAACAGCCTTGCCTACCACATTCCTGAATGGAACCAATCCGATAAACCGGCTATCTACAGAATTCCCACGGGCATCTCCCATTACAAAACAGCCATTAAGACTTTCATCGCTATCATTCTTCGGGATTATCAGTGGTCCATAATTCAGAGTAGTCCATGTCCCTTTCTTATCTTTCGGAAAGTCTATATCGGCTTCTTTGTATGAGAAGCACCTCTTTCCTTTTTCTTCTGTCCGGATACCATTAATATAGACGATACCTCCCAAGATACATAACGTATCTCCCGGCAAACCAATGACACGCTTCACCAGCAGGTCTCTATTCGCCGGATGCCGGAAAATAATAACATCCATACGTTCCGGTTGCCGGAAAGCCTTACAGCGTCGGTAGCCCCAGTCCCTTGTCTGATCGCTCGCCCAGACAGAAGGAATCAGACAAGCTAAATTAAGTAAAGGGATTTCACTCCACCGACATGGAACGACTGCGCCATAAGTATACTTCTCATACCAAATCCAGTCACGAGATAATAGAGTGGGATACATACTGGCAGTAGGAATATACGCCCACTCTCCCACAAACAGCCTCACCACTGCGGGAAGCAAACACAGGAAAATCAATATATAGTACTTTTTCTTCAAAATCATATAGATATAATTTTCCACCCTGTTCAATCAACTTCACTCTCCCGGTTTATCATCTATCCGTTCTTCAATCAAACTTTTCATTTCCTGCTTCAATGTACGGTCAGTTTGCCAAATCCGACAATGATTATTAGAATACCAGCCTGCCATCACTAATAATATAAAGACACAATAAAGCGTGATATGCTTCAGATAAGTTGCTTGCCTATGCCACCAATCAACTAAATACCATATTAATACGAAGAAAAATCCAATATTAGCCAAATAAAGATACCTGTCCGCTACGATAGTAATACGTGGCATAGGAACCAGGTGCAATACTAAAAGCAGATTCGAGAAAAAGAAGAATGCCCCGAACATCAGAACCGCGTGTTTACGACCTATTAATAATAATACAACCAAGACCAGAAGAACAAACGGATATATCCAAAAGCGGAGCGGCAATGACTCACCCAACTGAATAGGGAAAGGATACATATATAACAGATGAACCGGAACAAGCAATTTTGTCAAATATTCAACAATGGAATAACCGGAAAATGCCAGTCGGTCTATCAACGAATAAAACTTATCACCCGCTAAAAGATCATCGGAAAAATGAGAATAAGAAGCCATCGTAAACAAAGCAAAACAGACACTTAACATAAAGAAGGGAATTTTCCCCAGCCAATAATCTAAAGAGTTCCATTTATTACAACGCACAAAGAAATCGATAATCAATAAACAGAGTGGGAAAATGACCGCTTGTTCTTTACATAGAAAAGACAAGGAAAAAAAGATTGCGCTCCATACATACCAGCCAGACCTCTTACATTTCAGAAAGATAACATACGAATTCAATCCCAACAAAAAGAAGAAAGCGCAAGTAAGAACTTTTGAGGCGCTTATCCAAGAAACGGCTTCTACCTGTACGGGATGTATCCCCATCAACAACGCCACACCGAAAGCAATCAGATATATTTTTGTCTTATTATCTCTCCTTCTCAAAAGCAATAAACTACTAATTAAATTAAAAGCTAACAGCACACATCCTAAATGAAATAATAGATTCATTGCATGAAAATAAACAGGTTTACTCCCCAACAAGCTATATATACACGTATAAAAGAACTGATTTAAAGGCGAGTATTGCCCATAATAAGAATTGAACAGAATGTTGATAAGATTATCCTGACTGAATCCATTAAATGTATAACTATTAAGCACTTGCCATTGGTCGTCCCATGAATAAAGAAAATCATGCCCCAAAACCGGATAAAAAACAATAAATGTAACGACTATCAAAATAGTTTGCAGAAGGTAGAACAGTTTATTATCTGTCACAATACTTGTTTTCATACGATTGATAGAAATATTTAGCATATTGTTTTATTTCTTTACTAACTGGTATGGAGTTCACTATTTGATAATCCGCATTTACAACACATAAATAAGGAACAAACTCATTGTCATATATGGTCAGATGCTCTTTTCCGAGTTCAAAGACAGAAAATGAAAGATTCTTCAAAACTAAATACTCCCGAATCTGTTTCGATAAAACATCTGTAAACAATAGAATATGATTCTCATGCATTTTACTCTGAACATTAGATAAGAGATCTATTTGTTCGGTAACACAAGATGGACAGCTAAACTGAGAAAATCGGAACAAAATATCATTCTTGCTTACCACATCATGCAGAAAGATGCTCTCTTTTCTTTTAGCCGTTCTTAAATTAACCTCGGAAAGTGGTATGTTTTCCAAAAATTCCCCACTCAGTTTCAGATAATCCAAAAGGCTGACAAACTCAATTCTACTACTTTCTTTATTCTTGAAAAAACTTCTGGTTTCCAATAAGGTTTTCGCACCTTCTTCCTTTTCTTTCCGCCATTTGCCAAGATACAGAAAAAGAAAGATATTCTCTAAAAGAAATACAGAGGCAGTTACAACAATTACTATTCGTCTTATATTATGGGATTCCATATTTACTATTATTAAGTACAGATGTTCACCGAAAATTCAATGAACATCTGTCACTTCTTTTACTATTTCTTTACTTTGTAAAAAATAAGAATCGGATTCGCATCTTCGCTGGTCTTGTCAAGCAAACCACGAATAAGTTTAAGCGCTTCATCTGCTTGCTGCTGCGAAAGATGCATTCTCTTTAAGTAATCAGGGTCACTATACAAACTGTTATAATGATCCAATTTGTTTGGATCGAAAGTACTGATCACTTGGTCATCCGTTTGCCAAAGATGTTGTGAATTTAAAGCCAAATAACTTACATCATCCTTTAAATCATAAGTACATACAAACGTTTTTTGGTCCTTGTCATAAAAGCCATAACGAGGTTGTCCCCGATAATCAAATCTCAAAAAAACTAAACGGTCAAACACAGCTAAGTTCTTCAAAAGAATATAGCCATTCTTTATCATATCTATGCCGATTGTAGGCCATATGACTCTTCCATCATTTGCTTGCTCTCTAAATTCTTTCGGCATAGTGTGCTTTCCACAATCCGCAAGAAACCCTGCTTCAAATTTACCATCTCTCACTACATAAATTGTATCTTCATACAAAGGCGGATAAAAATAGAGATCATCTTTTACTTTTTTCAACATTGGATGGCGAGAGACTCCAAATTCTGCGGACGGCATATACATACCCTCCACTTTGTGTGAGGAATCTAGAGAAATCAAATTATATAATAAACCAACTCCTGAATTTATACCGGAGAGAAAAAGCCGATTATCCACATACTCTATTTCAACGGCATAATAACCTGGAGAAGGGAAGGACTCTACAAAATCCCCATTTACACGGTATACCACAATCTTGTCATTAGCACGCGAATAAACATAGACTAATCCGTTTTCCTTATCCAATGTAAAACTGGTTAATTCTACAAAGTCCTCCGGTCCGTCTCCTCTATGACCTATTTTCTTTTTTAGATTACCTTGAAAATCAAAGCAGTAAACAGATTCTCCTTTGTTATCTTTTAGATAAATTAAGTCTCCATCTACTTCCACTTTCTTTATTTCACTTAGCAGACAGTCCGCACTTGTCTCCAAAGGAACTACTGTCGCCGATTCACAGTAATCAGAAAGTTTCAATAAGTCTTCCGCACCCGGCGAATCTATGTGAAAAACTTCTATCTCTCCTCCAGCTATTTTAGCAGAAGATGATACACATCCTGTTACTACGAATAGCAGTATAACAAGACCCCATAAAAGTACTGTATTTTTCATTTTATTAATTTGCAACGGTAGTAGCACCATTTGAAGTTCCACCGTTATTTGAAGTTCCACCACCATTCAAAAACACTCCCGCTTGACGCCAAAAATCAGCACAATACATTTGCTCACATTCACGGAAATTTCCAGATACCAAACAAAGTATTTCAGCATTATCAATCAAAATATTAATCTCCCCGTCAGCACTTGCTTTGAACGGAATTATCCCCACCCGAATAGTCGCATTCGCTTCTACCGTTCCACTAATAGAACATGGACCTTTTTCGATTCCTACACCTTTAGGATCCGAGTCACCAGCCGTTCCCCCATCCCCGTTGTCCTGTCCATTATTTCCTTTATCAGCAGTAGTACTCTGAGCCAATATACTGGAATCCAAGCTGATTTCTTTTATTCCGTAATCATTCATTGCCCAATTCAAATTACAAAGCATAGCAGCAACTATCATTACCACTCCTGCAATCACAAATCTTTTAGTTTTCATCTTTCTTTATTAATGGTTAATACTATGAATGTAGGTCTATCGTCTACAATTCCGTTTATTATGTTATTCCTTATCCTTTATTATATATTCCGGTCTCTGCTTGCACTGCATAAACAACTTACCTAAATATTCCCCCATTATTCCCAGCATCAGCAAGATGGCCGCCCCCAATACAGATATCAGTATAGCCAAAGATGCCCAACCGGAAACTGTTTGCCCGTCAAAACAAGCTACATAGATGACATAGATGATTTCGGCTATAGCCAAAAGAGCAAAGAAAGCAGCCAGAGCTATCGCCCAACGTAACGGACGGACACTAAACGAAGTAATGCCGCAGAGAGCAAAAGAAAACATTTTCCGGAATGAGTATTTTGTCTTTCCGGCATAACGGGTATGCGCCTCATAAATAATTTGTGTCTGTCGAAACCCAATCCAGGAAGTCATTCCACGCAGAAACATATATTCTTCGTGACAAGTCCGTAAAATATCGACCGCCTTAGCATCAAGCAAACGAAAGTCCGCCGATCCTTCTGATACAGGAATATCGGCTAATGAATTCATGATGCGATAAAATAAACCGGATGTTGCATTCTTGAACCAACCACACTTTCTGTCATTCTTTCGAACAGTATTTACTATGTCATAACCTTCAGACCAGAGAGCCAACATTTCAGGAATCAGTGCAGCCGGATGTTGCATATCCGCATCCATCGTAATGATAACCTCGCCTTTTGCATGATCCAAACCGGCCTTCAATGCTTTTTGATGACCAAAATTACGAGAGAAACTAAGCCAATGCACGTGAGAATCATATTCTGAAAGATGTGACAATAGATCTAATGTGCCATCCGTGCTCCCGTCATCGATAAAGACCAGTTCATAAAGTACCGCATTCTCCTGCATTACCTGACATAATGCTGCATAAAGTGCCATGATGCAATCTGCTTCATTGAAACAAGGTATAACAATAGAGATGTTCGCCGGATGTCTGTTCATAAGTGTTCAAAGTGTGTCATTCATGCAGCACAAAGTTAAGGTAAAAGAACAAAGTACAACAGATTACTTAGTGGACAAATTCACACATCGAAGTGGACAAATTTCAAAAGCGCAAGCAGTGTTATCCTTTATATTACAACCATTTACGATCAACTAATTACAACAATATTCATAAATAGGTGGATAAAGTAGTGGACATCCCATCAAAGCATACGTATATAATGATCAAAATTATCCGTACCTGAAAGCCCGATTACCTTTTTTAATCGTTGTTTCTCCTTCACAATAGTGGATGGCGATAAACTTAATACATTTGCCAAAGATTTACAATCAAATCCAAGATAGACAAGATAACAAAGAACTCGTATTCGTAAAGAAAAAGGGCAGCACATTTTTTTCAAGGGTATTATCCGATCACCAAACAGCCAATCAATAGTTTCTAATATATCCTCCCACTCCGCATCTGTATGCACAATAGTAGGAGTAGGATTCTCTTTGAGCTGAACAAACATCAAAAGAGCTTTCTCGTATGTCAGTGTTTTCATAATATATAGATTTTACATGTTATCATGTATAAATACACACGGAAACTAACCATCCCTACAAAGGCTCTTCCCTCTTAACTTC
>OCPU01002968.1_pt1 | contig 9978 bp, 12 predicted proteins | sample 1538661 | NCBI WGS metagenome assembly OCPU01 (sample SAMN04571716, study PRJEB22368) | human gut metagenome | biome: human gut; material: stool | host: Homo sapiens | place: Luxembourg | collected 2012-10-19
AGGAGCAACTGAAGCATAAGACAGGCGAGGAAATCGTGGATGCTGATATCGCACAGCAGATGGAGACGAAGTAATGGGTGAAAAGACAGCGGTAAGAACAAGAGAAAAATGGGTTGATGATGTAAAAGTCATTGCCTGTATATTGGTTGTACTGGGTCATTTCTTCCAAAGCATGACGAAGGCGAGCATTCTGCCTGAAAATGATTTGTATGGATGGTTTAACACGACAATCTATTACTTCCATGTGCCGCTGTTCTTCATTTGTAGCGGATACCTGTATCAGAAGTACAGCAAGGTAGACGGTGTAGGCAGTTGGTGCAGAAATGTGGCAAAAAAGGCGTTAGCACTCGGTGTACCCTATGCGACTTTTACGACTGCTACATGGGTGCTGAAAAAGGTGTTTTCAAGTAGTGTTAATGACCAGATTGGTGGCTTAGGCGATACATTATTTCTTCACCCGACAGCTCCGTATTGGTATCTGTACGCACTGTTTTTCATCTTTCTGGTTACACCGACTTTTAGCAGTGTGAAAGCGGCTGTGGTAGGACTAATAGTTGCATTGGCTGCAAAAGCCCTGATTTTAACTGGGGGGGTACAGCGTTTACGCTGTATCGACGGTTCTCTCAAACGAAATCTGGTTTGTGTTCGGTATGAGCATTTGTGCGTTTAATGTACAGCTGAAGGGTAAAAGAGTACAAGGAACGATATTCGGGTTGCTGTTTATAATTCTGAGCATTGTAGTATATACAGCGGAAATCAGCGGCAGTGTGATCTATTTCGCAATGGGACTATTGGCTTGCGTAGCTGTTATTCTGATGGTGGCGGGTTTTGAGGAAAAGTTCGGTAGAGGTATGAACTTTCTTGCAAAATACACAATGCCAATTTTCCTGATGCACACGTTGTTTGCAGCACCGATGAGATCTGTTTTGCTAAAGGTTGGCATCGAAAATGCTGTGATTCATGTAGTACTGGGACTTGGAATTAGCTTTGCCGGTCCGATTATTGCTGCGTGGATTATGAAGAAAACGAAGTGGTTGGAGTTCTTCCTGTATCCGAATAAATTGATTGGAAAGGTATTGTAAGGATGGGACTTAAAGGTAAGGCCAAGGAAATCCTTGGATTGATGCGAGCAAAAATCTTTGGCATAACCGCGGGGCAGAGTGTTTATATTGGTAAGCATTGCAGCCTAAAAGGAAAACACCATATTGCCTTGGAAGATTGTGTGACGGTGCGTCCTTATGCCCAAATTTGGTCGGGGGGGTACGGTGAAAATTGGCCGGAGTTCTGAAATCGGTGAACGGTGTCGAATCTCTATTGCCAATTCTCTGGAAATTGGAGAAAAAGTGCTCCTTTCGCCAAACGTGTATATAACTGATTGTGATCATGAGTATCGCAGTATAGATATTCCAGTGATTGATCAAGGAATTGTACAAAGAGGTCAGAGAGTTTCCATTGGAGAAGGTTCTTACATTGGAATCAATGCAGTGATTGTAGGCAATGTGAAAATTGGGAAGCATTGTGTTATTGGGGCCAATTCAGTGGTTACTAAAGATGTGCCGGACTATTGCGTAGCGGTTGGGAGTCCGGCGAGGGTGATAAAAAATATAGCGAAAACAGAGTGAGGAAAAGAAATGAAGGAGATACCACACATTATTCATTACTGTTGGTTCGGTGGAAAACCGTTGCCGGAACAGTATAAAAAATATGTTGAAGCATGGAAAAGAATTTTCCCAGACTATAAAGTAATGAGATGGGATGAAAGTAACTTCCCGATTGATCAGTATAGTTACGCAAAAGAAGCTATGCAGGCAGGAAAGATGGCTTTTGTAAGCGATGTTGCTCGAATTCATGCTTTATATGAATGGGGGGGGTGTATCTCGACACTGATGTCGAAGTAATAAAAGATTTTACACCTCTATTAAAAGGAAAATCGGCAGTTCTTGGCGTTGAAGACGAATATAAAACGATTGGAACAGGATTTCTTGCATTTGCACCGAAACATGAAATCTGCCATGAGATGTTGGAATACTATCGGAATAATAGCTTTTCATCTCAAAGTGCAAGTATGTCTAATACGCAAATTTTAGCCGATCTCATAAAGAAAAAATATAATATTGAGTTGGCAGATAAGGTACAGGCAATCGGTGAGTTGACTATATATCCGTCTTGGTATTTTACGGCATACAATGGATATACAGGAAAAACTGAAATTGTGAGTGAGACATGTTGTGTTCATCATTTTTCGGCATCGTGGCATAGCCCATCTAGGAAATTTAAGGATGCGATAAAAAAGAAACTACATCGCATCATAGTTTTGTTTCACTGAAGTAGCAATTGTAACCTTTCTGCAAAAAGGAAGGTTAACATGATACCTAAAGTGATTCATTATTGCTGGTTTGGTGGCAATGAACTCCCAGAGTATGTGGAAAGATGTATTCAAAGTTGGAAGAAATTTTGCCCGGAGTATCAAATAAAGCGGTGGGATGAGAGTAACTACAATTTTGAAAAGTATCCATTTTGCCGTGAGGCATACCAAAAGAAGAAATGGGCATTTGTGTCAGACGTTGCACGCTTGGACATTGTGTATTCTGAAGGTGGAATCTATTTGGATACAGATGTAGAACTTATTAAAGGTCTTGATGATTTATTAATAGAACATGCTTTTATGGGGTTTGAAAGAGGTCGTCTTGTGGCAACAGGACTTGGATTTGGTGGAGAAAAAGGAAATCCGGTTATTAAAGCAAATCTTGAAAGTTATTTGACGCGACAATTTACTAATGAGGATGAAACATTAGACCTGACGCCTTGTCCGGTAATTACGACAGATGTTTTGGAAATGTTTGGGCTTAAGAGAGTGGATCAAACTCAAGATTTGGGAGTTGTAAAGATATTTTCTTCAGATTACTTTTGCCCTATGTTGCTGAGCGATGGAACAGCAGAGATAAGGAAAAATACATATTCAATTCATCATTACGCCGGAAGCTGGACAACTGAGGCTGAAAAAAAGCAAGTCCAGAAAAGAACAAATATTTATACGAAATACGGAAAATATGGCTTGAAAGTCTATGATGCATGGATTGTGTTGAAAGAAGAGGGCATAGGTGCATTTATGAAAAGAATGCTTGAAGCATGTAAGCGCATATTGAACCAATAAGACCTTTAAGGAAAAGCAGAAAAGGAGAGGCATTGCATGGAGGAAGAATTAATTACAGTGGTTGTTCCAATATACAGAGTGGAAAAATACCTTGTAAAATGCATAGATAGCATAATAGAACAGTCATATAAAAATATAGAATTAATTTTGGTAGATGATGGATCTCCAGACAAATGCCCGCAGATTTGTGATGAATATAAAAATAAGGATTCAAGAATAAAAGTAATTCATAAACAAAATGGTGGATTATCTGATGCTCGAAATGAAGGATTAAAAATTGCAACAGGCGAATGGATAACCTTTATAGATTCCGACGATTATGTGGGGATTAATTTTCTTGAGAAGCTCTATTCATCGGCGACAAGTGTGGGAGCAGATATTAGTATTTGTGATTACCAAGCCGTGAGTGATGATACAGGCATAGAAAAGGAAGAAACAAATATAGAAGTGTTTGATAATGTAAAATGTCTTGAGGAAATGTATCATCCACAAAAACATGGCATGGAATTCGTCGCATGGGGAAAGCTGTATCGAACAGCATTATTTAAGAAGAATAAGATTGAATATCCGGTTGGAAAGATTCATGAAGATACGTTTACAACCTACAAACTGATATACGCAGCCCCCAAAATTGTATTCTGTAACGCAAGTGAATACTTCTATAGGCAACGAGAAGCAAGCATAATGACAAGTTCGTTTAATATAAAAAGACTTGCAATGATAGATGCGACGCGAGAGGCCTGTCATTTTTTTGAGAAGGTCGGAGAAACCCATTTGTTTGAGTTGGCTATAAATGCGCACTTTAGAAATTATGTGATTATGTATAGCGAAATGGAAAAAAATAGAAATACCTTTAAAAACTACAAAATTGAGAGGAAAAAAATTATTCAAAATTTCCGAAGAGATTACAAACGCTATAGTAAGAATGCAAATCTAGGAACAAAAAAACGTGTTTTTTACACTTTGTTTTATCTAATTCCTGCTGCAAGTTATTCAAGCTTTTTATGAGGAAAGGAGGTTGGATATTACGCAATGAAAATACAGATTAATCGGAGCAAAACAATTTTTGTGATTTACATGATTTTTGTTCTGAATGTTACACACAGCATATTCTATTCTAATTCGGCACGAGTATTACAAATCCCCATGGCTATGCTGGGATTATTCTATATGTTTGTGGCTGACAAAGGATTTGGAAAAATAAGAGTTAAATCAATAAATGAGTTTAATGCTTTTTGCACGCCGATGATTATTATTACTATGATTTCGGTGTACACATCCATTGCAGTATATCATACAACAAACCCGAGCGATTGGAAACAATCTATTGTAAGATGTTTTTATTATGTAGTTCCCTTTCTGGCAGCCTACTATTCAGTTAGAAAGTTTGGAAATGATACACCACGATTGTTAACTATAAGTGGTCTAATTTCGTATTCAACAGTTTTCATTAGATATATTTATTATGGTGGTTTTGGAATCCTTTTGCATTTCTCTAACAATAAAGTAAATGGCATATCGTTGGAAGTACATAATTTAACATATTGTATGGGATTGTTTTTCCTATACTACCTGCTGAGCGATAAGTATGATAATAAATTTAAAACTAAAATTTGTTTAATCTTAATGGTTGGTATTTTTTTTGGCGATAAACGGGCATTATATCTTGGACTGGCAGTTACGTTGTTGATATATTTTCTTTTCCACAAATTTAAGGAAAAAAGACTGACTTTATTAAAAATTATTTTTGTCTTTTATATTGCGGCAGCTTTTATATATTTGATACTGATTAAGACAGGTGTATTTGAAGCACTATTGTATAAATATGGAATCAATGATATGTCTCGTCTTACTTTTTGGAATTACTTTTCGAGTGCATATGAAATAAGTCCTTTCTACTGGGGAAGAGGAATTGCATATACGGATAATATTATGGGCGCAACAGAAACAATGCGTGAGATGCGCGTAACAGCTGCGACAAATATCCACAATGATATTCTTAGGGCTTATATTGGCTGGGGATGCCTTCCTATGCTTTATTATCTTGTTAATTTTTTCTTGCTTCGTGTGAATCGCTTTATTAAAGATAAAAATGAGGAAAACGGTTGGAGGTATTTTGCAATAGCAAGTCTATATTTATTTATTAATTTCTTTGACAATATGTTATCTGCGGAAAACTTCAATTTATGCTTCTTTGTCGTATATTTATTGCTGGTTAATGACCTGAAATCTAAAAACGATTCGACAGAGGTACGAACTTAAATTTTCATATACTAATTTGGTGGAGATTAAATGGAAGTAAAAGATAGAGAAAAATCACTGATAAAAAATACAGGTATATTAGCAATTGGCACGTTGGCATCTAAAGTCTTTTCGTTTTTTCTGTTACCATTATATACCGCAGTTCTTACGACGGAGGATTATGGTACAGTAGATGTCTTGCAAACGGTGGCGCTTTTTGCTATGCCATTTGTTACGTTACAGCTTTGCTCCGCAGTATTTCGGTTTATTATTGAGAAGAAGGAAGATATAGAAAAAACCACTGTAATTACAACAGGAATTTTCGTTGAATCCGTAAATGTTATTCTATTTTCATTTGTTGTATGGATTTTAAATTTAAGGTTTAATATTCAGTACGGTGAACTGTTTATATTGAACTTTGCATCTTCGGCTTTATTAGAGATTGTTCAGAACATTATAAGAGGATTTGGCAATAATGGAACCTACTCAATCATGAGTTTTATCATGACAGTAGTTTCGCTTATATCTAATGTTGTCATGATCCTTTTTATGGGAATGAAAGGCGACTCAATTTTAATTGCATCGACGATAGCCGCCTTAGTTGCTGCCGCATTTGGAATTTGCAAACAAAAATTATGGAGGTATCTGAATCTTTTGACATTTTCACTTCAAGAACTGAAGAAAATGTTAAAGTATAGCCTTCCGTTGATTCCCAATGCAATATCTTGGTGGATTGCAAATACATCTGATCGTCTGCTGATTCGCTATTTTATTGGTGCAAGTGGAAATGGAATCTATGCGGCAGCAAATAAGATTCCATCTATATATACAACAATATTCAACGTATACAACATTGCGTGGATTGAATCATTGTCGAGAAGTGTTGGTGATAAGAAACAGGATGAGTTTATAAATAGTATGTTCGAGAAGAGCATTCGTTTATTTGCATGCATATGCATTGGAATCATATGCTGTATGAGCCTCTTTTTCAATATGTTAATTGGTGAAGCATATCATTCTGCTTATGCGCATGTGTATATTCTTCTTATCGCCATTTTCTTCAATTCGATATGTTCATTGTTGGGGGGAATCTTTACTGCATATAAAGAATCTGGAATAATTGGAAAAACAACGGTAATTGGTGCGATTGTTAATTTTGTGGTGAATTTGGCGTTTATTAAATTTATTGGGCTCTATGCTGCATCAATGTCTACACTTATCTCCTATGTTGTTATTGTTTGCGTAAGAACAAAACATGTCAAGAAATTTATGAAACTGGTGTACCCGAAAGAATTTCTTGTTCAGGCGAGCATAGCTCTTATTGTGGTATCTATAGGATATTTTATGAGAGTAATGTTGGTTAATGCTTTGATTCTATTCTTTCTGTTTATGTGGTGCGCCTATAGTAACAAAGAATTAGCAAAAACAATAATTGAACCGATTTTAAATAGGCTTGGAAGAGAACATGAAAAATAAAGTAATAATTAAGGTTAAAAAGAAATTATATAATGTGGTTGCACTCCCGGTTTTGAAAAAACTGTTTAGATTTTTACCGATATCAGAGAATAAAATTGTATTTGATAATTTCTGTGGAAAAGGTTATGGAGGAAATCCAAAATATATTGCAGAGGCCATTTTAGATTCTGAGGCGAAAGATATTGATATAATTTGGCTTGTTGATAATTTTATGTCTGATGAAGAAAAAAGCCTTTTTCCTAATAATATTAGGCTTGTTAATAATGAATCAATTAGAGGATTACTTGAACGTGCTACCGCTAAAATCTGGGTTGATAATGTTAGACACTATCATCCAATAAAAAAAAGGACAGAACAGATTTATTTGCAAACATGGCATGGAAGTATGGGAGCAAAAAGAATAGAAAAGGATGCGGAAAATCTACTTCCCAAGGAGTATGTTAAAGAGGCAAAGTATGATGGTTCGATTACAGACGCAATTATTGCAGATAATTATTTGCAAGAGCAGATATATTTGCGCGCATTTTGGTTAAATCCTGATGCTGAAATCTTACGATTCGGATTTCCCCAAAATGATGTAATAGAAAGAGATAAAAATGATTCGGCTAAAATTGACTGTTTAAAAAGTACACTTTCTATCAATAGTCAGATTTACTATGTGCTCTATGCACCTACTTTTAGGGACGATTTTTCAACGGAAGGCTATAATATCGATTTTGAAAGAGTTATTAAAGCATTTGAAGTTAGAATGAAGAAAAAAACGATAATTATTATCAGACTTCACCCAAATGTGGCTTTTCAAAAGGAAAAAATTCGTTTTTCAGAGAATATATTAGATGGTACTGATTATCCTAATATGCAGGATTTGGCATTGGTTTGTGATGCTGTTATTTCCGATTATTCTTCGACATTATTTGATTTTTCAATGCTTGCTAAACCAGCTTTTGTGTGTGCGTTGGACTACAAAGAATATAAAGAGAAAAGAGGATTTATTCCAGAATTTTATGAATTTCCATTTCCATTTGCAACAAGTAATAATGAGTTGATCAATGTGATTCAGAAATATGACGAAAAAGAATATAAAGACAATGTTAATTCTTTTTATTCCAAATATCCAACATACTGTGATGGTCATTCGTCAGAGCGTGTATGTGATTGGATATTAGCTCATATAGTTTAAACAGCTACGAGGCACCGCTGTGTATTCAGTGGATTAATCTTTATATAATTGAAAGGAAGAAAAATGTCTATTATTGCAATCTTAACAGCTGGTGGTACAGGAACGAGAACACACCAAGATTTACCCAAACAGTTCATTACAGTGGAGAATAAGCCTATAATCATTTATACATTAGAAGCATTTCAGCAACATCCCAGTATTGATGAAATATATGTTTCTTGTCTTGATGGATGGAGTGCTGTGCTGGAAGCATATGCAAAACAGTTTAATATTACTAAACTCAAAAGGATTGTAACGGGCGGAGCGACTGGTCAAGAGTCGATATACAATGGATTAAAGGCAATTAAGCAGGATAATGAATCAACAGATGATATTGTAGTGGTTATCCATGATGGAAATAGACCGATGCTTCCTCAAGATGTCATTACGGATAATCTTGTTAAACAAAAAAAGTATGGGTCTGCAGTTACAGTTATTCCAACCACAGAAGTTGTATTTGTATCCAAGGATGGTATTGAATCTAATGCAGCACTAAATAGAGATGAATTGTGGAGAACTCAAACACCGCACTCCTACAGATTTAATGAACTTTGGAATACACACAATAAAGCTATTGCTGATGGCGTTAGTAATATGGCGGCATCGTGCTCATTGATGCAAAAGTACGGTTACACTACTTATTTTTCTAAAGGATCAGAAAAAAATATTAAGATTACTACAGTTGAGGATATTGAAATTTTTAAGGCATTGCTGAGCGCAAAGAATGATGACTGGATTAAAAAGTAAGGGAGAGACAAATGAGACTTTTAGAATCTAAGAGGTATAGAGATGATTTAAAAAAAGCAATTTCAAATACCGATCTAAGTGAATTGAATAATAAGAGTATTTTTATTACTGGAGGACTTGGTTTAATTTGCTCTGCGATTGTTGATGTGCTACTTATTGGGTGTAATGCAACAATTTATGTGGGTGCGAGAAATGAACAACATTTTTTGGAAAGGTTCGGTGGTATCGACGCAGTAAAATATGTTCACTACGATGCTCTTTCTGATTTTGATTTTTCATTTAATCCAGATTATATAATTCATGGTGCAGGACTTGCTAGCCCTGATCTTTATACTTCGATGCCGGTAGAAACACTTTTATCTAACCTTGATGGTGTTCATGTCTTACTTAAATATCTAAAAGACAGAAATTCCGGTAGATTGCTTTATATTTCATCAAGCGAAGTATATGGTAAAAAAACGACAGAAAAACCTTTTGTTGAAGGAATATATGGCGAAGTAGATATAGATAGCATACGATCCTCTTATGTAATTGCAAAAAGAGCGGCAGAAATGATGTGTAAAGCATATTCCTCTGAGTATGATGTTGATACTGTAATTGTCAGACCGGGTCATATATATGGGCCTTCGGCAAAAAGAAATGATCGGAGAATTTCATCAGATTTCGCTTTTAAAGCGGCATATGGTGAAAAACTTGAAATGAAAAGCAGTGGATTACAAAAAAGATCATACTGTTACTCAGTAGATTGTGCCATTCAGATTTTGACTGCTTTGATGAAGGGTGAAAAAGGCCAAGCATATAATGTCGGACATGATGATGTCGTTACAATTAAGGAAATGGCAGAAATATATGCAGATGCAGGTTCGGTTGCTTTGACAGCAACTGAACCAACTAAAGATGAAGTGAGGGCTTTCAACCCTATGAGAAATTCAGCATTAGATAATAGTAAATTGAAAAAATTGGGATACAAAGATACTTTTTCTGTAAATGAAGGATTAAGACATACCGTTGAAATTCTCAAAGAAATAGCCTGGGACCACGATTGAAAATTATCCACTTAATGTAGAATAATTGCAGTTGACTATAGACATGAGTGAGGACATAATCTTGAGAGCAGAGCAGAGCAGAGCAGAGCAGAGCA